>Ga0310836_100190_pt1 | contig 70641 bp, 63 predicted proteins | sample SM_ome_4_FD_201310 | JGI IMG/M metagenome (GOLD analysis project Ga0310836, IMG submission 201310) | Sorghum-adapted microbial communities enriched on stacked mutant (SM) sorghum from Joint BioEnergy Institute, Emeryville, California... ... | reverse complement strand
GCCTCCAGCTTCCTTCAGATTCCGCCTCACGGCGGACACCCTTGCCTTCAGCTAACGGTAGGCGCTCGCCAGCCCCCGTTCGGGACTTTCACCCTATAGCGTCACACCCATGCCGGGCGTACAAAAATGGGCTGCTTTGTAAGCAAAAGCAGCCTGAACTTCCTTTCATGCAAGCCATGGGCAGGGCCGGCTTCCCCGGCCCGCAGTTCGCCCCTTGCCTCTCATTTTCCGGGCTTTTCTTCCGCGCCGGTTCGACAGCAACGTTTCGCACGACAGCGAATCCTTAGTTTTCGGCGGTTTCATGCGTTCTCGCATCGCCGATCCGCCGCAAATGATTCTCACTAAGTTTACGGAAGGCTGTTTTCGACCTCCTCGATCATTTCCCGGACGGAGACTAACCCGCCGCCGGACAAGTACCAAAAGTTCGGATCCAAATATACGATATGGCCTTCCTGATAGGCTTTCGTCTTTTTCACCAATTCGTTTTCCACCGTATCTTTCGCGTTCGTTTTTCCGCCGACCACGGCCGTCCGGTCGACGACGAACAAGTAATCCGGATTTTTTTCCAAAATGTATTCGAAGGAAATGCTTTGGCCGTGGGTGGATACTTCGATATTCGGGTCGACGGGCTTAAAGCCGAGGACATCGTGGATCAAACCGAAACGGGAACCCGGTCCGTACGCGCTCACTTTTCCTTCATTGGCCAAAAGGATCAATGCGTTTTTATTGGACTCTTCCGCCTTCTTTTTCACCTGGGCGATTTTTTCTTCGATCTTGGCGATTTCATCATTGACAAACGCTTCTTTGCCGAAAATTTTTCCTAACGTTTGCACGTTTTCTTTAAAGGAATCGAGATACCGGGACGTATCCAGGCCCATGTAGACGGTCGGACCAAGTTTTGTAAATTCTTCATACAAGTCGGACTGCCTGCCGGAGATAATGATCAGATCGGGATCGATTTCCGCAATCTTTTCGAAATCCGGCTCTTTTAAGCTGCCGACATTCACATATTTTTTATCCTTATATTTTTCCAGATAGGGGGGGATGTTGGCCTGGGGCACGCCGGTTACTTCGATGCCCATCAGATCCAGCGTATCCAGCATGCCGAAATCGAAGACAACGATCTTTTCCGGATTTTTTTCCACCTTCGTTTTTCCCAATGGATGGGTGATGGTTAACGTTTCCGATTTTTTCTCATCGCCTTGGGAAGAACTCTGATCCGCTTTCCCGCAGCCGGTGATCATGAATCCCAGGACGATAAGGAAAAGGAACGGAAAGAAACGGTATTTTTTCATCATGACCTGCCTCCCATTTTTTTACGTAAAATATAAACAAATCTTGCAGTTTTTATAGTTTTCGATGGAAATATCCATATCATATACTTCCCGCAGGATGTCGCGGTCGATCATCTCGTCCGCCGGCCCCTCCTTGACGATGACGCCGTTTTTCAGGGCGACGATGTAATCGGAATAGATGGAAGCGAAATTGATGTCATGGATGACAAGAATGACGGTTTTCCCCTGTTCATCCACCAGGCGGCGCAAGGTTTTCATGATTTGCACGGAATGTTTCATATCCAAATTGTTCAACGGTTCATCCAGCAGAATATAATCCGTGTCCTGCGCGATAACCATGGCGATGAAGGCGCGCTGCCGCTGGCCGCCGCTCAAATTTTGCAAATATTCGTGTTGTATCTCTTCCAAATCCATATAGCGGATGGCCTGATCGACTTTTTCCCAATCCTCTTGCGTCAGCCGCCCTTGCGAGTAAGGGAAGCGGCCGAAGGAAACGAGTTCCCGGACGGTCAAGCGCAACTGAATGTGATTCGTCTGTTTCAAAATGGCAATTTTCTTGGCCAAATCCCGGGATTTTCGCTTGCTGATTTCCGTGCCGTCGATGTAGATTTCCCCTTCATCTTTTAAAATGAGGCGGCTGATCATCGACAGCAACGTGCTTTTTCCGGCGCCGTTCGGGCCGATGAAAGAGGTGATCTTCCCTTTCCGGATCCGGACGGAAACATCGCGAATGACCTCTTTCGAGCCAAAACGTTTCGTTACATGCCGCACATCTACCATGACCGATTCTCCTTCAGCAAAAGATAGATGAAATAGATGCCGCCGATGAAATTGATGATAACGCTCAAAGTGGTGGAAAAGGCGAAAACGCGCTCGACGATCCATTGCCCGCCGACGAGGGCGATGATGCTGATGAGGATCGCCCCCAAGATTAATTCCCGATGACGATAGGTTTTTAAATATTCATAGGAGAGGTTGGCGACGAGCAGACCGAGAAAGGTGACGGGCCCGGCCAGGGCCGTGGAAATGCTCGTCAAAACCGCCACAATGACCATGAACCGTCTGGCCGCCACATCAAAATCGACGCCCAAATTGATCGCATGGTCGCGGCCCAAAGCCATGACATCCAAATATTTCAAATCCCGGACAGAGAAAAGGGCGGCCGCCGCAAACAGCGCAGAGGCGAGATAAAGCACGTCGATGTTAAGGTTGTTGAAGGAAGCGAACATCCGGTCTTGAACGATTTGGAATTCATTCGGATCGATCAGCACCTGCATGAAGGAAGAGAAGCTTTCGAAAAAGGTGCCGACGACGAACCCGATGAGCAATAAGAAATAAATATTTTGTTCCCTTTTAAAAAGGAAATGGTACATCAGGACGGAAAACAGAATCATGATGCCGGCATTGAGGAGAAACTGAATGTTCCGGTCCATCATCGTAAGCCGGGTCGAACCGAAAAGAAAGATGATGACCGTGTTCAATAACATGTACAAGTCATCCAATCCCATGATGCTCGGCGTCAAAATCCGGTTTTGGGTAATCGTTTGGAAAACGACGGTTGAAAAGGCGACGGCAGCACCCGTGAGGATGATGGCCGCGATCTTCATGGCCCGCCGCGGCAGGATGTAGGAAATATTCCCTGACAAACCGGAAAAGAGGAACAGGGCGATGAGGAGGACGGCCAAGAAAACCAACAGCCAGATTTTTCCTTTAAGCCGCTTCATTCCTTTTACTCCTTAACAGCAAATAGATGAAGATGCCGCTGCCGATCACGCCAACCGTCAAATGAATCGGAATTTCATAGGGATAGATGATTAATCTCCCCAGGATGTCGCAGGCCAATAGAAACACGGATCCGAATAAAGCCGTTTCGGGCAGGCTTCGTTTCAAATGGTCGCCGCGGTAGATGGAAACCAAGTTCGGAACGATGAGGCCCAAAAACGGAATGACGCCGACGGTGATAATGACCGACGATGTAATGAAAGCGACGATCACCAATCCGAGACGGACAACGTTTTTGTAGTTTAAGCCAAGGTTTTTGGAAAAGTCTTCCCCCATGCCGGCGATCGTAAAACGGTTCGCATACAAATAGGCGAGCATGACCAGGGGCACGCTGATGAAAATCAGTTCGTATCTGCCTTTGATCACGTTGGAAAAATCGCCGATCAGCCAAGATGAAATATTTTGGATCAAATCATACCGGTAGGCAAAGAAGGTGGAGATGGAACTGACGATGTTCCCCAGCATCAGCCCGACGAGGGGGATGAAAACGGGATCTTTGAACTTGATATTGTCCACGATTTTCATGAACAAGTAGGTGCCCAAAAGGGCGAACAGAAAGGCGACCGCCATTTTTAAAAAAGGGCCGGAGCGGGAAAAGACCAGCAAAGCGATCAAGATCCCCAATTTGGCAAAATCCATCGTTCCCGCCGTCGTCGGAGACACGAATTTGTTCCTGCTCAATTGCTGCATGATGAGGCCGGCGATGCTCAAGCCTGCGCCGGCGACGACAATGCTCAGCAGACGGGGAAGGCGGCTGATCAGCAAGATTTCCTTTTGTTCCCCCGACAAATGAAAGACATCCTTGATGCCGACATCCGACACGCCGATAAAAAGCGAGGCGGCGGACAAGATCAGCATCGAAAGGAGCAAAACGATTTTGTTCATAGGCTTCGTTCACTTTCTTCCGGAAGAAATGTCGGCAAATAAAAATGAGAACCATTCTCATTTATAATGATAATGAGAATAATTCTCACTGTCAATCCCTTTTTTGAAAATGTTTGAGTCAAGCGTATGTGGGCAATTTTTTACCCGGCGCCTATGTCCGGCCGGTCGGCTCCCCGCAATTGATCATTTCCAGGGACATCCGCGAGTAAGACGGATGTCCGGGGAACCGACATTTCCGGCTGGCCATGGACCGGAAGGTCTATTGTTCAAATTGCATGGTTTTCGACCAACATGGAAGTTTTATTGTTCTACATTTCAATATTCATGGATTCCCGGACCGGAATGTTCGATATTTTTCTATTCTTCATCTCCGGATCGTTCCACATCCAAAGCACAATGTTCGACATTTTTTGCCAAATGTTCAAGAATGGATCCTTTTTGTTCAACATCTGGAGGAATTCGTTCAACATTCCCTCCGCCTTTCCGGGCGGACTGTCCAACATTTTAACCGGATCGTCCAACATCTGAGAAAAAACGTCCAACACCGCCTGGGACTGTCCAACATTTTCAAAAAAATGTCCATCATTTGAAATTTTTTGTCCAACATGGAAAAAAATTTGTCCAACATCACAGAAAAAATGTCCATCATCCGGGAAAAAACGTCCATCATCGGGCAAAAAATGTCCATCATCCTTTCCCGTATCCGACATCCGCTGCCGTTTGTCCAACATCGATGCCCCTAACAGGTTAACAAAAAACAGAAAAGGTACAGTGAATAGAATGATGCGGAGAAATCCGTTTTCTTTTCATGATAATTGAAAAAATCCCCGCCATTTCCTTCCAAGCAATCTTTTCAATCGTTTGGATATCCGGATATTCTTGATACTCCATGGTTTTTGCTCCTTCAGTTGTCTTATTTATTCTGCCGAGTCAGCCCCTGTTTCATGAATTCTTCTCTACCCGACGCGCTTATGCCGGGTTCCCCCTTCAATGAATGAGCGTCTTCGATCGCTCACCTACTTGTAAAGGGCGTCTTCGATCACTCGCCTATTGAAGGGCTAAATTTTACCCACAAATATTTTACTCATACTTTGAAAAATTCCAATTTCCTTTTCACGAAAAAGCGGCCGTTGTTTCACGGCCGTCCCAGTCATTGGTATGATTCGGGAAAGCGGCTGCTCCCGCCCGGTCCCATCCGCAGATCTGCGCCCTATGCCGGACCTGTAAATTCCCCCGCAGGCCGGCGTTACATCCGCAAGCAAAGAAAAAGAGACTCCGAAGAATTGACTTCGAAGTCTCTCGTTTGCCGATTAGCGCAACAATTGCAGGACGCCTTGGGGCAATTGGTTGGCTTGGGCCAGCATCGCTTGCGCGGCTTGGGTCAGGATGCTGTTCTTGGTGAATTCCATCATTTCTTTTGCCATATCCACGTCACGGATCCGGGATTCGGCGGCCGTCAAGTTTTCAGCGGCGGCACCCAAGTTGTTGATGGTGTGTTCCAAACGGTTTTGCATGGCCCCGAGTTTCGCCCGTTCGGAAGAAACTTTGTCAATAGCGTTGTCAATGGTTGAGATCGCAGCATTCGCATCAGATTGGGTATCAATTTTTAAGTTTACTGTAATCGGCTTGCCGCTCGCGTCTGTTCCTGATGTTACTAATTTTAACGCATCGGCTTTCATGCTAGAAATATCCAAAGTCACATTTTGGTCTTTATTCGCGCCGATATGGAAGATCAATCCGGACCCTGACAATGAACCGTCCAACAGATTTTTGGTGTTGAATTGGGTCGTATCGGCGATGCGGTCGATTTCTGCAATCAATTGGTCCACTTCTTTTTGCAGTTCCTTACGGTCGTTGTCGGTGTTCGTGTCGTTGGCGGCTTGCACGGCCAGTTCACGAATCCGTTGCAGGATCGCGTGGGTTTCATTCAAAGCGCCTTCCGCCGTTTGGATCAGGCTGATGCCGTCTTGGGCGTTTTTCGTCGCCATTTCCAGGCCGCGGATTTGCCCGCGCATTTTTTCAGAGATGGCGAGACCAGCGGCGTCGTCGCCGGCGCGGTTGATCCGGTAACCGGAAGAAAGTTTTTCAAGGTTTTTCGCCGTTTGGGTGTTGTTGAAAGAGAGTTGGCGATAGGTGTTCAACGCCGAAATGTTATGGTTGATTCTCATTACCGATTCCTCCTTGAATTTTTTTGTTCACATCCTTGTGAACGCTTTGGTAAACGGGTTTTGAGGTCGGCCGCCCTCGTAAACCGTTGCATCCTTTATATCGGAAAGCGAGGGAAAAGTTTTAATGGAAACAGACAAATTTTTTAATTTTTATAGGACTTTTTTACCAGGTCCAAAAGGCCTGGGGTGAGGCTGCCCGCCAGCCGGTTTTCCTCTTGAATCTGTTCGTAAATTTCACTCCGGTAGATCTCCAGCGATTTCGGCGCCTCGATGCCGATTTTTACCTGTTCCCCTTGGACGTCCAGGACGGTAATGCGGATGTTTTCCCCGATCTGGATCGATTGGCCGTTTTTCCTGGTTAATACGAGCATCATTTCACCCCTCTGCCGGCATCGGCACCCTTTTTCGGAAACAGCCGATGCTTGGTGGTATAGGGGACATTGTTCAAAACGACCTGTTTCGCCTTGCGGTTTTTCCGGTTGATGACGACGGGAGCCTGCAGATTGGCGGTCGTGTTTTCGAAGGGATCATGGACCGTCAGGATCACGGAAACCTTTACGTCTTCCGGCCTTTCGATCCCCAGCTGTTCCGCCGCCGCATCTTCCAAATCAAACGCATAGTCTTTAAAAAAGAAGAAAGGATCGGTGATGACAAAGGCGAGTTCCGGCGTCGCGACCGATTGCATGATTTCAAAAAGCCCGTCGTCCGTAAACGGGAGAATCACAAACCTCGTTTCTTCCCAAAATCCGGGGATCCCGTTTTCAAAAGTGATCATATCCTTTTCATCAATGTCTATTTCGTCAAAGTATTTCGTTTTAATTTTCATGGGTTTCACCCTCTATACCTTTTCGTCAAACAGATGAACGAAATCGATTTTTAACGAAGGCCAGCGCTCCATATACACGCGGACCTCTCCCGGGATGTACGTATGAACGGGTTTTCGCGGCAGCGCCTCGATCACCGGCTTTTGCGGCACGGTACGGATATGCACCTTCGCCGGTTTATAATGGAATTTGACGCTGAAAAAGGAAGGCACCCAGCCGACATTGAACCGTTTTTCCTCCCCTTCGCTGTTTTCGACCGCCTGTCTGGCGATCGGATTTCCCCCGTTTTCGATCCGCATCAGTTCATCGCCCTGATCCCTTCTTCGGGCGATGTTTTTCAGCCATTCCTGATAGGCTTTCTCCGCATACATTTCGTTCGTCCGCAAAATATTTTGCAAATTCCGGTCTTCCCAAGCCTGCGTTTGATCGATGACGAGTTTTCCCTTTTCCGTTTCGATTTCCAAAACGGCTTTCGGCTGCCGGATCGTAACGATCGCCTTCGGCTGTTCGATGGACTGAACCGGTTTTTCCCGCACTAGGCCGATCCTGGCCATCACGGATTCCATCCGGATTTGCGGAAGCCGCATCCCTTTCCCTCCCGTTCATTGTCTCATGAATCAAGAAAAAACAAAAGCGATCGAAGCAAAACGGTTATCAAAAGAAGGCGGACATCAAGAACATCAAGAAAAAGTTGAATAAACCTCGGCCTCCCCGCATGCGGAAGGCGGGGAAGGCGCGGGCATGAAGGACATAAAGAAAAAAGCTATCCGCGCAGGAATAGCTTAATTCAGAAAATCGACGAGGGTCGGCTGGATGATGCGGGCACCGACGGCAAGGGCCGCCCGATGGACGGATTCCTGGGTCGTCAGTTCCACGATCACCTTTTCCACGTCCACATCTTCGTTCGCGGACAAAACGTCCTTGGCGAAGACCTCCTGCTTCGATAAGCGATCCTCCATCAGCTCGACGCGGTTTTGCTTGGCGCCGATGTTGGCCCGCTCCGCCAGGAAACGGTCGATGACCGATTGGATCTCACCGATATAGTCGTCCAGCTGGTCGTCCGGAACCGCGGGATTGTTCAGATCATTGATCAGCCGTTGAAGGACGCCGGTGTCCTCAAATAAATCGTCGAAAAGGGCCTGCCCGTCCGTGTTCACCTTCATCCGGATGCCGTTAAAGACTTCAATTTCAATATCCCCTGTCGCAAACGTCCCGTTCGGCCGCACATTTGTTTTCGATCCGTTAAAAATATATTTTCCGGCGATATCCGTGTCCCCGATCAGCAAGAGCTGCTCCTTCAGCTGCTCGATCTCTTTCCCGATGAAGCCCCTTTGATTTTCTTCATACGTCCCGTTGGCCGCCTGCACCGTCAGTTCCCGGATCCGCTGCAGCACCTGGACGGCCTCTTCCAGGGCGGCATCGGTCGTGTCCAGCCAGTTGGTAACCTCGCCGATGTTTCTTTGATACTGCTCAATACGGTTCACATCCGTCCGGTAGCTTAAACCGAGCATCGCCACGACCGGATCGTCGGAAGGACGGGTAATTTTCTTTTTGGTCAGCAGCTGATTTTGCAGTTTTTCCAATCGATTATAGCTTGTCGACAGATTCCGGATCATATTTTGGGATAACATGGATTGGGTTACCCGCATCGCGTTCACCACCTATCCTCGAATTCTCTGAAAATCCTTATCGCCCCTCCCGGCGGGCGGCGATGTGCGCCCGCCGCCGGGCCTGCCCTCTATTTCTTTCTTCAACGTCCGACGATGCCCATGCCGTTGATGATTTTATCGATCATTTCGTCAATGACCGTGATGATCCTTGCCGATGCGTTATAGGCATGCTGGAACGTGATCATGTTCGTCATTTCCTCATCCAGAGAAACGGAGCTGATCGATTTCCGGTTGTAATCGACCGAATCGACCAAGACCTGGACGTTGTCCCGGTCTTTTATGGCGTTTTGGGCATCGACGCCCAATTTGCCGATAATGCCGGCATAATAGGAATCGATGGTTCCATTCATGTTGGGAGGCAGTTGGGCCTTCGTAATATAATCGTTAAAGTTCTTCGATTTGATGGCCGCAAGGAGGGCGGCGTTTCCGTTATCCCCGGAATCGCCGGAATTCAGCCCGGCGGCGATTTTGCTCGTATCTTCCAGGATCGTTTGGCTGACCCGGATCGTTCCCGCCGGATTGGCGGGGTCAAATTCAAAAAAGTCCAGACCGGACGGGGCGGTTCCTCCCAGGCTGTATCCGGCCCGATGGACGGCATTGAATTCATTGGCGAAGGCCAAAGTGAAATTGTGCAGTTTTTGAATCATTTCCGGATAAATCCCTTTCACTTGGCCGCTGTCCTGATAGCCGAAGCTCTCGATCAAGGCCCCCAATTCCCCAAGGAAGGAGAAATCCGGCAAACTTTGCTCCCCGACCATGACCGTCTGCACGCTTCCCGATAGGGATTCGGACTGCCCGTTTTCATCCAGCACCTTGACCTCATTGACGGCGGTCCTGCCGGAAGCCGGGTCGGCGTGGATGAGATAAACCGGCGGCGCGTAGGAAGAACCGTCGTTTTTGACGAGTTCGATTTGATAGACCCCGACCGCCGAAGGATCGGCCTTTCCGTAATTTTTCGGAACGACGGTCTTCACTTTGATGTTGACCAAGGAAGAAAGCTGGTCAACGAGCAAATCCCGGCGGTCATACAGATCGTTGGGCAGCTGGCCGCTCGGCTCGATGCTTGCGATCTGTTTGTTCAGCTGATCGATTTGGGAAAGGAGGGTATTGATTTCCTTCGTTTTGACGGAGATTTGATTTCCGATTTCATTTTTCATCCGGACCAAAGAATTGTAATAGTAGTTGATCGTTTCCGCGAGCATCTCCCCGGTGGAGGCCACGACTTCGCGGGCGCCGGTGTTCTCCGTATGGTTCGCCAAATCCTGCAGGGCCTTCCAGAACTTCTCCATCACCGAATGGAGGCCGCTTTCCGACGGCTCGTTCATGATCTCCTCAATTTTTCCCAAAGAATCCGCCAGCGTGGCGTAATAGCCGAGTTTATTGGATTCCAGGCGGTATTGGCGATCGAGGAAGGCGTCGCGGATCCTTTCGATTTTTCCCGCCGTTACCCCCGTCCCGATTTGCCCGGGGATCTCCGGCCGGTTGAGCCCGGTTCCCGGATAAGGATTCGTCGGGGAAAAACTTACCCGCTGCCTCGAATAACCGACGGTATTGGCATTGGCGATATTATGGGCGACGGTAAATAAAGCGGATTGCTGGGTCGAAATTCCCCTTTTTGCCGTCTCTAAACCGTGGAATGTGGGAATCATCTTCCTTTTCCTCCGTTCCTGACCTTTTACACTTTCGTGTTGAGCAACGGCTTGCTTTGCCGTCTTTCGGGCGCCTTATGGTTCCCTCCCGGACCGTATCCGGATGCCGGTTCGCCCGGCTGGATGAGGCTTAACGAAAAGTGGATGAACTGCAAGGAATGATACAAAAGCTCCTGGTTCAATTCATTCGCTTCTTTCAATTTCTTCAAAATGTCGGTTAATTCCTCCGCCGTCTTTTGCAGCAAGTCCTTTTCATCCGCCTTTTGCAACAATTCCGACAGCGTCAGGGAACCGTTTCCTCCGGCCGCCTTTTCCATCTGTCCCGCCCGTTCCGATTCCAATCGTTGCAACTCGGCCACATGGACTTGTTCCTGTTCGGTGATCCGGTTGAGGGTATCGATATCGTTCACTTTGATGGCTTCCGTTTTTTCCTTCGCCAGCTGGAAAAGTTTTTCATAGATCCTCGTTTGTTTGGCCAATATGTCGATGATCCCTTGCACGTCCATCCCCTTCACCTCCCGGGAAAATGTTGATCGGCTCAGCGATCGCCGAAATAATAACGAAAGATCGCCTTGGCCAGTTCCTTTTCATCGATCTTGTACGTCCCGCTCTCGATTTGGCTCCTGATTTCGGAAACCTTCTTTTTCCGGTCGGCGATCACCGAGGAGTGTTGCTGCAGCTTTATCGCTTCGCTGGAGATTTCCAGCCGGTCCTTCGTTTTTTTATGATTGGCCGATAAGGCCCTGGGATAAGGCTGTTTGTAAGGGTGAATTCCGGTCGGACCGAATGGATCGATTTTCATATCCAACCCTCTCTTTCATTTCCGCTCCGTTCATCTAGCATATATATCGTCATCATCATCCCAATGTTTAATGGTTCTTTTCTTCCGATTTCAACCGGCCCGCCCGCGGGCGAATCCTTCCCGGCCCGGAAGAAGGGGGCGCTGCAAGGGCCCGTTTTGGCAGGAAGGTCATCCTCCGTTTCGGATTTTCCTCTGGCTGCGCCATGTGAAACGCCCGTTCGGACTTCGCCGGCAGGATCCGAATGCCGAAGCGGAGGCCTGCCGGCGGGCTTTTTTAAACCGGGATTCTTTTGAAACCGAGGCCCGGCGGACAGGAATTTCCCGGGGCCCCGCAGGCCCCCAAAAATAAAGGGCAGCTTCGGAATCGCTTTCACCCGGTCTTCCGCAAAGCCGCCAATGATCTTTCGAAGGCCAGATCCCGCCGGCGCCGTCCCCGTTATTTTTTCATGTTTTCCGGTCCCCTGTTAATATAGTAGGTGTTCAGATGCAGCTTTTCCTGCCGCTCCCGTTCCTTCTCAAAAACTTCCAAATCATTGCGCAGCTCGTTTATGCAATCCTCGCACAGGTTCCCTTTCCTGATCAATTTTCCGCAGCGGCTGCAAGGATAGGCCAGGTTTGGAAAATGGATGACCTGAATCCGCCCTTTCCGGATAAATTTGATGATGAGATCCTGGCTTACACCCGTGTTTTCAATGATATCCATCATCGTAGCCATCCGGTTTTTCCGGTCGCGAAGAAAATTGTTGACTTTTTGGAAGGCCTCTTCCTCTTCCAAAAAGCATTCCCGGCAAAGTTCCTGGCCGGCGTTTTGCACAAATAATTTGCCGCATTTCGGGCAATTCAACAGATTCATCTCCACTCCCCCGCAGACGAACATTTTTTCCGGATAAACGAAAGGAAATAATTTCACATTCCAAGTTCATGCGCATACGCTCTGGAAAATATTCCGTCCATTTCCATTATAAAAAAAAGAAAACAGGAATTGGAAAAAAATTTAACAATTTAACTTCTTGCCACGGTCAGGGAAAGGATTTTTCGGGCTCCGGCCTCTTTCAGCACCCGCGCCGCATGGCGCACGGTGGAGCCGGTCGTATAAACGTCATCGACCAGCAAAAGGGTTTTTCCCTTGACATCCCCGGATGCCGGATGGAGCTGAAAAACTCCGGCAAGAAGGATTCGGTCCGTTTTCGATTTCTTTGCCTGTTTTTCCGAATGGACCCGGGTCAGGGCATGCAGCGGCTCAAGGCCGGCTTCGGCGATCAGCGCTTCCGCCTGATTAAATCCCCGCTCGTAAAGCCTCTCTTCGCTCAACGGAATCGGAACGGCGGCATCGAAGGGAAGCCGTTTCACCGCGTTTTTCAGATCCCGGGAAAAGGCGCGGGCGATTTTATAATCCCCCCGGTATTTGAACCGGTACAGAACCTCTTGGAGGAAGCCGTTGTATTCGTAAAGGGAAATATTTTTTTCCAGGACGCCGCGGAATTTTGCGCTTTTTTCCCAAAAATGGCAATCCCGGCACCGGTTCCCCCGGCGGTATTTTTCCCCGGCTTTATTTAACGGCCTGCTGCAGAGGGGGCAAAGGGGCCCCTCCGGTTTCACGAGTTTTTTCCGGCATTCCCGGCAAACTTCCTCCTCCGCTTCTCCGAGGAAAAAGGTGTTCCAGCCGATATCCGGGACGAAGGGAGAACCGCACAACAAACAATCGCAGGACCGGAAGAAAGGCAAATCCCGATTCCTCCTTTTCGATTAATATCGGCTCAAAAGTTTTCTTTTTTCCGCTTCCCGGTTCATCCACATGATGTGTTTTTTCGCTTCGATCATCGCCCTTGTCTTCCCGTAGTGGAAAAAGACGACATCCCCGTCCGGATAGTCCGGATGCCTGCCCACCCGTCCGGAGATCTGGACGAGGGCGCTTTCCGTGAAAATATCGTCCTCCGCTCCGACCACGGCCACGTCAATATCGGGGAAGGTGACGCCCCGTTCGAGGATGGTCGTCGTCAGCAAAACAAGCACTTCCTTCTTTCGCATTTTTTCCACCTTTTCTTTCCGCTGCGGATCATTGGCGTGGACGGACAAGGCGCCGGGGCAGAAGGAAAGAAACAGCGGGAGCGCCTGCTCCATCCGCTCGACATCGGGAAAAAAGACGAGGCATCGTTTGCCGCGCCGCACCCGTTCTCTCACCCAATCGGCCACTTTGGCCGGGAGCTGCCCTTTCCGAATGGCCTTCCGCCAGTTTCCGCACCAAACAAAACGGGGAACGGGAAGGGGACGGCGGTGAAAACGGGCGGGCAAGATCACACAATTTCTCAATCCCCGGAGGCATTCCCTTTTCCATTTTTCGCTCGGGGTCGCCGTCAAAAAAATTTGCGCCCCCGTGTCCTTTTTTGCCCGGTTCGCCGCGGTTTGCAGCATTTCATCGCAGGAGAAGGGGAAGGCGTCCACTTCGTCGATGATGAGCACGTCGAAGGCTTTGTAAAAACGGAGCAGCTGATGGGTGGTGGAAACGGAGAGCGGGGCGAAGCGGAACCGTTCCTGGCTGCCGCCGTACAAGGCGGCGACCGGAACGGTTGGAAAGGCCCGTTTCAAACGGGGGACCAATTCAAAGACCACATCCGTCCTCGGGGTGGCAATCGCCACCCGCATCCCTTCCTTCAAAGCCCGGCCGATGCCGGGAAAAAGCATCTCCGTCTTTCCCGCCCCGCATACCGCCCAAACGATCAGCGCTTCCCTTTTCTCGATGGCCCGGACAATCCGGCCGGCCGCTTCCCGTTGGGCCGGCTGTAATTCCCCCTGCCAGGCGGACTGCACCCGGCACGGAACGGCAGGTTCAGGCCCCAACCATTCGAGAAGGGGGGTGCATTGGCTGATCCTGCCCGTCATCAGGCATCGCCGGCAATAGGCGCATTCCCTTCGGCAGCGGGCGCAGGGGAAGACGTGGAAAAGGCGCGGATTTTCATTGTGGCACCGGTGGCAAAAATAACCTCCGCTCCGCCTTTCCACCCCTTTTCCATAAGCGATATAGCCCCTTTCGGCATGGGAATGGACGAGCGCCAACGGAAAGGGAATCTCTTCGAGAAGCAGTTTCTTCCCCGCCAGGTGGAGCTGCAGGGAACGGTCAAAGGGAAAGGAAGCATCCCGCTCCCGCACGGGGATCTCCCGCAAATCGTCGATGCGGAAAAAAGCGGTTTCCCCTTTCGTTTTCGACAGGAACTCCGGACGGAGAAATCCGTCCTCCAGGCAAAAGCGCAAGACCATCACCCCGATTCGATATGGAAATCCGGAAGTTTTCAACACGAAATGAGGGAATGAAGGTTTTCGGATCAAAAGAAGAGGGAAAAGAGGACCATCCGGATCGGATGGAGGGATTGAGGATCCGCACGGCTTTTGGCGCAGCCGGCGGGATCGTCCATTCCGGATCGCGGGGAACGAAAAGAGCGGCAAAATCGACTCCCGGCGGACCCTTCCTTGGGGAAAATGAAACGGAGGACAAAACTTGCCGACGGGCAGGAAAAAGGCTTTCGGACCGCAGCGGGGAAAACGGGCCACGATCCGGCGGCCGGCGGAAGGAAAAACCGGCCGCATCCGGGCAAAGAACCGGCCAAAAACGCATAGGCCCGGTACGGAAAGCCTCCGGAAAAAATCAGCCCCGGAAAAGGGACGGCTGCAGGTCCGGGGATGAAGTCCATCCGCCCGGAAATGGGAAACCCGCAGTCCCGGGAAGGCCGGAGGACCCGGAGGGGAGCAGCGGCCGATAATGGGCTGACCATCCGGAAGCAGAAACCCATCAAGCCTGCGGCCTTGACAGAGAAAGCGAAGCCATTTTCCGATCGCCTGCTTGGCACGAAGCATGCGGTCAAACGCGGTCAAACGGCGCGAAAGAGGAAAAACCTCCCGCCACGGCATACGGACAGGAAGCCGCGGCCGGCGGACAACGGTTTCCTCCGTCCGAAACCTTCCGGACGCATCACGCGGGCACGGATCTTCCGGAAGAAGGAGCCCTTAAGCAAAGGAGAGAAAGATCCGGCGGGAAAAACGGATATGCTTCCCTCAGCGGAAATAAAAACTCAATCTTTGATCCAGCACAGGCCCATGGCTCCCTCGCCCAGATGGGTGGCGATCACCGGGCCGAAATAACTGATCCAAAATTCCACATGGGGGTACAGGGCGGACAATTCCTCTTTCCATTTCAATGCCTCTTCCTCCCTGTTGCCATGGATGATCACGGCCTTCATCGGCCGCCCCGTTTTCGCATCCTCCCCAAAAAGCTCAAAAATCCGGCTGACCGCCTTCTTCCGGGTGCGGACTTTCTCAAAAGGAACAATGACTTTGTTTTGGAAATGGAGGATCGGTTTCACTTGCAAAAAGCTTCCGATCAAGGCCTGGGCTCCGGAAAGCCTGCCTCCCCTTTGCAGATGGGACAAATCGTCCACCATGAAATAGGCCCGCATGTTGGCCCGCATTTGCTCCAACCGCCGCAGAATGGTTTCCGGCTCCTCCCCTTTCAACGCCATCTCCGCGGCTTCGATCGCGATCAGCCCCTGGGCCATGCAGCTGATTTCCGAGTCAAAGGGATAAACCTTAATCGAATCGACCATGTTTCCGGCGGTAACGGCGCCCTGGTATGTCCCGCTGATCCCGCTGGACAAATGGATGCTGATGACCGCGTCATAATCCTTGGCCAGTCTTTCGAACAACTCCGTAAACATCCCCGTCGAAGGCTGGGTCGTCTTCGGGAGAACCTTTGACCGGCGAATTTTTTCATAAAATTCATCAATGGTGATCTCCACTTCTTCCTTGTAACTTTCATTTCCGAAAACGACGCTTAACGGAATCACATGTATGTTCAATTTTTCCCGGATGTCCTTCGGAATGTAGGCTGTGCTGTCAGTCACGATGGCCGTTTTCATGTACCATCCCCCTTTGCCGATTGTCGTTTGCGTCATGGTGCGAAAGCCCATTATTTAATATTCCCTTTCAGCCATCTTTCTCCTTCTTATTCCGGTGATTTTTACGGACAAAAAAACCGGGCAGGCGGATTTTGCGCCTGTCCGGGACAGATCATCCGACTTCCACCCAGCCCCGTTTGATCGCCTCGACCACCGCCTGGGTGCGGTCGACGCAATTCATCTTTTGCAAAATGTTGGAAACGTGGTTTTTTACCGTTTTTTCGCTGATGTACAAAATTTCCCCGATCTTCTTGTTGCTTTTTCCTTCCGCCAGCAATTGGAGGACTTCGCATTCCCGTCTCGTCAACAGATGGTACGGCCGGCGGACATGGTAACTGTTCAGCCGCTGGCCGCTTCCCTGGTTGTTGTTAACGATCGTTTCCATCAGCCGGCGGTATTCCTTCACCAGGTTGTTGGTGACCTTCGGGTGAAGATAGCACCCGCCTTCGGCCACCACCTTTACCGCCTCGATCATCGCCTCGACATCCATTTCCTTTAAAAGATAACCGCTGGCACCGGTTTGCAAGGCGTGGGAGACATAGGTTTCGTCGTCATGGATCGAAAGGATGATGACCTTCGTATTGGGGAATGTCCGCACCAGGTTTCTCGTCGCTTCAATGCCGTTCATATTCGGCATATTGATATCCATAATGACGACATCCGGCTTCAGCCGGCGGACGAGGGACATGACTTGGGTCCCGTCTTCCCCTTCGCCGACAATTTCAAATCCTTCCTCGAACTCCAAAATTCTTTTAATGCCTTCCCGATACAATTGATGATCATCAATGATGAGGATTTTCGTTTTCAAAATCGATCCCTCCCTTTGCACCGTTCGCGTTGTCCGGGCCACGGCCGGACAACTGATATTCGACCGTCATGCCGTGGCAATGATGGGTAAAAATGCGTTTGCCCTTTCCGGAGAATTGCCGATATCCTTGCCGGGCGACGGGACCGGTCCGGATGGGGATTCCCTTGATCCTTGACGGATCGGGGCATGGGCGTCAAGGACAAAATCCCAAGAAGCGTCCCGAATCCTTCAAGCCTTGACGGATCGAAGGCGGGCCGTCATCCGTCCTCTTTGATCGGGATCCCGATGAAAACCGTCGTCCCTTCGCCGATTTTGGATTGGATCCGAAATGTCCCGTTCAGCAATTCCACCCGTTCTTTCATGCCCAAAATCCCGAAGGTTCCCTGCTGGATTTGGTTGACGTCGAATCCTTTTCCGTCGTCTTTAACCAACGCGTTCACTTTGCCGCCGGTAATTTCCAGTTTCACTTCGATCGTGTCGGCTTCCGAATGCTTCAGGGCGTTTTGCACCGATTCCTGAATGAGGCGGAAGACGGCCGCCTCCATTTTGCTCGGCAATCTTTCCTCGCTTCCGATATAAACAAAGTTGATCTTCGGTTTTTTATGGTAATCCTCAATGGTGTTCAAATATTTTTTCAGAACCGGGACGAGCCCAAGATCGTCCAATGCCATCGGGCGCAAATTGTAAATGATGTGGCGGACTTCATACAAGGCGTCCCGGGCGTTTTTCCGCAATTCCTTGATCTCTTTTAAAGCCTCTTCCATTCCTTTATGGGTATAGATCTTTTCGATAAAATCCGCCCGCATCATCATATTGGCCAACATTTGCGCCGGGCCGTCGTGAATCTCCCTGGACAGCCTTTTCCGCTCCTCCTCTTGGGCTTCAAAAATTTTCAGGCCGAATTCCTGCCTGGCGCTCGTGTCATGGATGTAATCGGAAATACTTTTCAAATCGCCGGTCAAATAATTTTGGACGACATTGACTTGGGAGACAAGGTTGTCCGCCCTTTGGATCATCTCCTTTAATCCGGCGATCCGCCTTTCCATTTCATCCCGTCTTTCCTTCAATTGTTTTTCGAATTGCCGGGTGACGGTCAACTTCACTTGCAGGGAATGGGCGTATTCATAGGCTTCCCGTACTTCCTCTTCGGTGTATTTGTTGAATTGACGGCTGACCTCCGCCAATCTTTTCCTTGCCTGGCGGGCTTTTTTCTCCAGCTCATCCCCTTCCCGGATCGTTTCCAGCAGTATCGTTTTTACCCGGTTCAACTCTTCCAGGATGGATTGATAGTCATTCCGGCATTGCTCCCCGATGTAGATGATTTCCTTCTTGCTGTTATCGACGGTCTGCACCATTTTATCGAGAATTTCATCAAAGATTTTGGGATTCAAATATTTTGTTCCCATCGATGTTACTCCCCTTTAAAAAGAAGAAAGAAGAAAAAAGCCGCCTTTTCATCGAGCGAAATCTGTTATATAATTGGTAAAAAAATGCATTTTTCCGTTGAAGGATGACGAAGGCAGGAGAAACGATCAATCCCGAAAACTTTCTATTTATAAAATTATTACTAGTATTATTATAATAAAGGAAAAACGGCCATTTGTTTAACCCCTCGCAGTAGGCCGAAAGTCCCAATTTGGGGAGCATTCCCTCCCTTTATATTACCATTAATTTCTTCATTTTTTTATTTCTGGTTTTTTTTCCTGGGAAAAAAATCGGAACCGGACAGGGGAAAAAACCGCAACGCTTCCCCAGCCCGCAAGGATGAAAGGATCCCGTTTCTTCATTGCGCGAAACAGAAGGAAGAATTATAATAATTGAAGTACGTTTTTGCATTTGCAGAAAGGGGACATTCGGTGCTCTCCTGCTACTATACGGTCAAAGGATTCGGGACGGACGAAATCGTCATCCAGAAATCCCGTTTCATCGCTTACGTCGATCGCGCGGAAAGCGAAGAAAAGGCCTATCAATTTTTGCAGACCATCAAAAAGAAACATTGGGACGCCACCCATAATTGCTCCGCCTTCATCATCGGCGAACACGATCAGATCCAAAGGGCCAATGACGACGGCGAACCGAGCGGTACGGCGGGAATCCCGATGCTGGAAGTGCTGAAAAAGCGCCGCTTGAAAAATACCGTTGTCGTAGTCACCCGTTATTTCGGCGGCATTAAACTGGGGGCGGGCGGTTTGGTCCGGGCCTACAGCCGGGCGGCATCGTCGGGCATCGACGCCGCCGGGGTAGTGGAACGGAAATTGATGCGCATCATGCACACCTTCATCGATTACAGCTGGTTGGGGAAAATCGAAAACGAATTGAGAAATTCACCTTATCCGATAAAGGATATCCGCTATTTTGACCGGGTGGAAATTGAAACTTACGTCGAGGAAGGACAACAGGACGTTTTCCGCCAATGGATGACCGAGAAAACGAACGGGCAAGCGCTCATCAGCGAAGGCGAAACCGATTATGTGGAAAGGGAAATCGTGAATCCGAAATAGTGGGCGCTGTACCGAATTTTTTGCGAAAGAGGAAAAAGTATGGTCGAGGAAACCCGTGCATTGAGAGGAAATCGCAGAACCGGAAGAAGGAAGAAGAAAAAAAGCAAGTGGCGCTGGCTTGGCTATGCCCTGACAGCCTTGTTGATCCTCGTCGTGGCTTACGGCATCTACCTGTCCACCCTCGCCGCGAACGTAACGAACAAAGCCCATAAGCAGCTGGAACGGGGCGAGAAATCGGAAAAGCGGGTGGAAGCCGTCTACCCCGGAAAGGACAATTTCTCCGTCCTGTTCATCGGGGTGGATGAACGGAAAGGGGAAAAACAAAGCCGCTCCGATGTTTTGATATTGGCCACCTTCAACAAGGACGACAAAACGATCAAGATGGTCCATATCCCAAGGGACTCCAGGGTATATATTCCGGGCTATTACGAAACGAAGATCAATCACGCCCATTTCTGGGGCGGCGTGGATTTGGCCGTTGAAACGGTCGAGGAACTGTTCGACGTGCCGGTGGATTATTACGTCAAATTGAATTTTGAAGCCTTCATGGATATCGTCGATGCCATCGGCGGCATTACCGTTGATGTGGAAAAAACCTTCTCGGAAATGGACAGCAAAGACCGGAAAAATCGCATTACGATCCATGCCGGCCGGCAAACCTTGAACGGCGAGGAGGCCCTCGCCTATGTCAGGATGCGGAAGCAAGATCCCCTGGGCGACATCGGCAGGGGGCAAAGACAGCAGCAAGTCATAAAAGCGATCATCGAAAAAAGCGCCTCGATCTCTTCCATCACGAAATACGATGACATTTTGAACAGCTTGGGCGATAACTTGACCACGAACTTTACGTTCCAAAACCTTGTGGCCCTTCATAAATATGCCGGGTCCTTACGGTCGATCGAAACGTTGAAGCTGGAAGGAAAAGACCTGTATCTCGACAATATTTATTACTACGACCTCGATGAGGAGTCCGTCGCCGAGATCTCCCGGGAGCTGAAAGAACATCTCGGCATCGCCGACGAAGACCAATTGGTGCAGCATTAAAATTCGGAAAGGCCTGATCCAGGGTCCCCCCAAAAACATAAAAAATTTGGAACGCCTTAAACCGGGGAACCCGCAACGGACCCGTTAAACCAAAAGGACGGGTTCTTTCCGCCGGGGCATCCGTTCCGTTTTTCCGAAGGGAAATCCCGGAAAAAGCCGGCGCGGATCAAAAGAATCGGCGGCGGATCCTTGGATTCCCGAAACATTTACCGTAATCGGCAAAGGAGCCGGAAACTTTCACAGTTTCCGGCTCCTTTTTCCCTTGCTCCAGAAAACTTCCCTTTGCCCGTGGGCCGGCGGACGGCCGCCCGTTTCGCCGGAACCGTCTCATTTGCCGTTTCCATCGGATGAAGCGCAGCACTCGGGCGGTTTTTGCTGCTGGATGGAGGCGAGCGCCGCAAGGCCGAAAGGGGGCAGGCCGACCGAAACCGGACCGCTTTTCCCCCCGGCGGTCAGAACGACCCTTCCACATTAAGATCCAAAAGCTTAATACGGTAACCCTTCGGAAGGTCTTCCCCTTCTTTTGCGGCGATTCTTCCTTCATACAAGGTTTTCCCCGATTTCAGATCGCCGATCAGGATTTTCCCGGTTTTCGCATCCGTATCGGGAACGGCGACATAAATCTTCTCGTTCGTCAATTTGATTTTGCTGTCTCGCAAAGAAGAGTCTCTTTCCGAACGCGGGACCGCAAACACCCGATCGGAAATGATCTTTCCCTTTTCCAAGTCATAAGCAATGATTTGGATGCCGTTTTCCGCGAGTTTTTGGAAATAAAGAGTGGAGCCGCTGACCAGGGCCGGTTCCGCTTCCGCGACGTTCTTTTCGGGAAGGCCGATCTTTTTCCGTTCGCCGGTTTCCAGGTCATAGATGGCCAGTTCCACGTTTTTTGTGTTTGTGATCGTTTGGCCGTCTTCCCCCTCTACATCTTCCACCCGCATTTTGGCAAAAACCGCATACCGGTCCCTTCGCTTTCTGTCATCCTTTACAACAAAGGCCGTCATGTATCCACTGCCCCCGTCGTCGTGGACGAAGGAAAATATTTTTTCGTCGTTGAGCATTTTTTTCCTTCTCCAATCAATGGTATACACGTGGTCTTCAGTTGAACCATCCGACCTTTCGTTGGTTGTCATGACTTTCATCACCCCGTTCATGACGTGGACCTTTTCCACATAAACCATCGTGTACCGTTCCCTGTCCGGAACCGGCAGACGGAATGAGACCGTGTCCTTCCTTTTCTTGTCCAGGCAGGCGACGGTAAAGGCAAAATCGGTCGGTTCAAAACCGCGGACCAGATTCGTTTCGATGGCGGCATAGCCGACAAAATCCCGGTCTTCAAAAAAGGAATTGTCGTTCTCTTCCTTACCCCGCATGAAATTCCGGTATTTTTTCTGCAGATGTTTGGTGAAGGAGATAAAATTTCCCCCTTCCAACCGATCGAAATAGGACCGCTGCCGCCAATATTCCGATCCTCCGGCGCGGATCCAAAGGGTCTCCTCCTTATTGCCTTCATTATAAAAGCCGTCAATGTAGATGGGCTCGGCCTCCCTTTCATCCCCGCTTACCTTCCTGATCGCAAAATCGGGAAAGCGGTCGGCCGCTATCTTGGCTTGAACGTAATACACACCCACCGAAAAAACGATGACCGTCGCAAGGAGGATCAATCTCCAATACTTTTTCACATGCATCCCCTGTCACACCCTTATTTTGTAGTTTAATAGAAATCGGCTTATAAAAATCGACATGCCGGACACGAAAAGCCCTAGGGCCACTTCCGCAAAAAACCTTTCAATCGGGTATAAATACACTTTTTCCGTGAACATCTCGATCAAAATCGGCGATAGAAAGATGCCGGCAGCCAGGGCGCAGTATCCGGCCCCGAAAAAGATCCCTCTGAACCGGTAGCACCGTTCGAACAAGATGGCGGTAAACAAGACTAAGACCACCATCAATCCGGCGCCGTAGCGAGCGACAAATTCGATCAACGTCCCGGGGAATAAAACGGTCAAGTATTTGGAGAAGGTAATAATGTCCGCCGTGGACAGATCTTGCCTGAAATCGTCCGGGATCATCGCCCGGAAAATCCCTTGTTCAACCGGAAAAAGGATCAGCTGCAGGGAAATGAGCCCGAGCACCATCAGAAAGATGGCGGTGGCTTTGGCCAAATAAACATTGATCCTGTCCGTCGGGAGGGTCAAAAGCCGGTAGGCGAACGTGTTCCTTGCAAACCAATCCCGATACCAGATGAAGAAGACATAGATGATCAACGTAACGGCGCAGATGGCGATCGACCACATAAACCATCCGTTCGTAACAATATTCACGAAAGACATTTGTCCATAATCGGCCAAAAACTGTTCCTTCGATGCATTCATCCCATATATCATTTCATTGGCTTGCTTCAAATATTGCCTGCACTCGACGATGACCGCGGTCATTTGCAGAACGACGGTCAGGACGATCAGCACCAAATAGATTTTAAAAAAACGGTTCAGTTCAAAATTGAGCAGTTTCAAGTATTTGTTCACGGCCGGTACACCTCTCTCATCACGTCAACGACTGATTTTCCTTCCCTTTCACGGATTTCTTCCACGGCGAACTCCTTGACGACGATGCCCTCATCCAACAGGACCGCCTTGTCGATGAGATGTTCGATATCATTGATTTCATGGGTGGTAATAATGACGCCCCGATCCTCGATCAGATGGCTGGTGAACACTTCGGCGATTTGTTCCCGGGTGAAAATGTCGATGCCGGAAAAGGGTTCATCCATCAGCACAAAATCCGCGTCAAGGGCCAGCCCGAGAAGCAGGTTGACCTTCGCCACATTCCCTTTCGAAAGATTGGCGATCCGGTCTTCTTCCTTCAATCGGAAAAATTCGAGCAGCTCCCTTGCCCGTTCCTCGTTCCAGCCGGCATAAAAATCCTTCATAAACGCCATCGCCTCGGAAATCTTCATGGAGGACGGCATGATGAAGGCGTCCGGGATAAAGGTGATTTTTTCATAGGTCCCTTTATGGATCCTTTTCCCGTTGATCAGGATCTCCCCTCCGTAATAGGGGGTGAGCCCCATGATCGCCTTCAGGATCGTCGTTTTGCCGACGCCGTTGACCCCGATCAGGCAGGTGATCTCTCCCTTTTTCGCCGTAAAGCTGACCCCTTTCAGGACCTGTTTCCGGCCGAATTTTTTCTTAATATTTTTCACTTCGATCATTCCGGTTCCCCTCTTTCTCTCCCGTTTTCACGTAAAATTCCCTGACCAGCGCGACCGCCTCCTCGACCGGGACATTGATCGATTGGACGGTGGATACGAAGGCGTGGACCGCCTCCATTATGAGCTCCTCCCGCACCGACCGCAAAATTTTCTCGTCCTTGGTGACTCGGCTTGGCAAATTTCCTTCGGTAAAAATTAATCCTTGATTTTCCATTTCCTTATACGCCCTTTGCACCGTATTTGGATTAACCTTCAACCAATGGGCAAGCTCCCTTCTGGACGGGATTTCCTGCCCCGGCTCAAAAACCCCTTTGGCGATCTGTTCCTTGAAATGCCGGATGATTTGGACATATACCGGTTCCCGATTATTGAAATTCACTGTCATTGGCAAAACTCCCGGTCGATTGGATTTCTGGATCCCGTCCTTGGTGTATTAACAGCTTAATACACCGCCGGCATAAAAAAATGTATTAAGCGTGTAATACACTTCATGTGTATTATATGATTAATACACATCGGCTGTCAATACACTTTTTTTCCATTTTTTCGTTTTTCTTCTCCAGGTGCCAAGAAAGGGATGCGTACGGTGTCCGAAGCCGGGCGGGCGCATCCGGATCGGGAAACGCCCTCCGCTCATTGACTTTTTCCGGATCAAAAATTCTCAGGACAGCGGACGGCGTCGGCCCCCGCCACGAGGGGCAAAGCGGAAAAAGGCGGACCGGGGCGTGTCCTTTCCCAATGGACCCTACCGGCAAAATCCATGTTTGACAGATGAGGAAGAGCAATCCCTTCCCCACGTACAGCTCTATCCGTAGGCTATTCTGCATATCAGGGACCTGGCCCTTCCCGCTATGCAACGCCCCATCACGCAGGCAGCATCGATGTGTTGCCCGTTAAGGACGGCGGACCCTGCCCGGCGCAAATCCTTAGCCATAGGCAAAGGCAACATGTCGCAGGAACTGCGGTCCTTTCCCGGTGCACATCCCCATCCATCGGCAACGGTGATGTTTTGAAGGGACGCCGGGCTTAAAACGGGCGGCACTTTGTTGCAGGGACGCCGGACAAAAACCGGCGGCCCTTTCTTAAGGCATGGAAACGGAAATGGACAAGGTCCAAGATGAGTGGATGAACAAAGGTTGTTACGGCGAGACGCGGGTCCGCAAGGGCCAGGATACTGCTTACATACAAGTATAAAAGAATCGGGGGCCATGTGGGGTAAGGCCGTATGCCCCCACCCCAACATTTGACAAAGGACCAAAAAAGAAAAAACCGCGGAAAAATCTTCCGCAGCTTGTCCGAATCGGTTCGATCCTAAATTGCCGAAGGAATGCATGGCGAAATCGGGCGTTCGCCGCAAACCATTATTTGAGGCGGGCGCGCCCACGCCTGCCTGCCCGGTATGCCGACCGGGCTTTACCGGTTCCGGGAACGGCCGAAATCCCGCAATCCTTCGAATATCCTTAATAGCGGCTTGTAGCTCTGGCTGATGAGGCCGATTTTTTCAATGAAAATCTCGAGGGAAACGATCACGATGGCCAACAGCAGGATCGATCCCCAAACGGTCGTCATCGAGAAGATGAACGCGAACAGGGCAAACAGGGAACTGATGGCATAAATGATGATCACCGTCTGCCGGTGGGTAAAGCCGAGATTCAGCAGGCAATGGTGCAGATGGGACCGGTCCGGCTTGCTGATCGGCTTTTTGTGGACGATCCGCCGGATGATCGCAAAGATCGTATCTGAAAGCGGAACCCCCAGAATCAGTATCGGCACAATGAAGGAAATGAAGGTGATGTTTTTAAATCCCAACAACGACAAGACGGAGATCATAAAACCGAGAAAAAGGGCCCCTGTGTCGCCCATGAAGATCTTTGCCGGATAAAAATTGTAAGGCAGAAACCCGAGGATGCTGCCGACGAGAAGAACGGCCATGGAAAAAACGTAAGCATCTTCCATGATGAAGGCCATGCCGCTCATGGCGAGCAGGGCGATGGCGGAAACGCCCGCGGAAAGGCCGTCCAATCCGTCGATCAAATTGATGGCATTCGTCACGCCGATGATCCATAAATAGGTGATCGGAATGCTGAAGATGCCGAATTCCAAAACGCCTCCCCACGGAACGTTAATATAGGTAACGGTAATGTCGCCGAAAAAAATGATGATGGTTGCGGCGATGAATTGGCCGGCCAGCTTTTGCCACGCCGGGATGGAATATTTATCATCGATCAGCCCCGTAATGAGTATGACGAGGCCGGCGAGCAAAAGCGGAAAATGGACCGGATGGGAAGGCTGCAAAAAAAGGATGGAAACCAAAAAACCGAGATAGATCGCCAGGCCGCCCAGCAACGGGATTTCATGTTGATGCACCTTTCTTTCGTTCGGGCGGTCAACGATTTTCCATCTTTTGGCCAGGAATATCATGAACGGCGTCAAAACCAATGAAATCACGAAGCTTGCCAAAAACGAAAGGGCCATGAATGATCCTCCTTAAAACAGGAAAGGAAAAAATCTGTTATATCTATCTTACCGCAATATTGCCTATAGTCAATGTTCCCTAAAGGCGGCGCCGTTAATCAGGGAATGAAGCAGCCGACCGGAAAATCTTTCCCTATCTATCCTAACATTTTTTGACGAAATTTCCACGATTATGTTACATGGCGATTGGAATTTATTTGTCGGAAATACCCCGCCTCCCGGACCGGCTTCCGTCGCGAGGCTTTCGTGCAACCTTGCGCGCAAACAGCCACGGTCCGGCTCATCTTCAACGCCGCATCCATTGTTAATCATAGGCCCCGATTCGCTCATGCTTTCCGCCGGATCATCTTCAACGCCGCATCCTTAGGGTCAAGTGCCGTTGAAGGCTTTCCACCTGCTTTTCAGGTCATCTTCAACGCCGCATCCTTCGGGTCCGGCACCGCGGAAAAAATTCCCCCCGCCGATCAACTCTTTCCGTGGTTCGCCTTTCTGATTTCCGTCCCGTTTCGTCCGGAGGCGATACTTCCGTATCTCCATAAAGAAACCCGCGTCGTTCCATCGTCTATGCTGTCCCCGTTCACTAGTATAATTGAAATCGGAACTCTTTTTTTGAACGGTTTTTGAACGGAAACCGATCGCATCGCTTTTCTCGAACTTTTGTCAAAAGTCCGACCAAACTTGGCCCCAGTTTTTTATACCAGCCGGAGCCCGCCTGTCCTATTTTGTTGAACGGTTATGGAGCCCCGACAAAGCTGTCCCCGGCCGTTATCCTTTCCACCAAAGAAATGGACGGGAGGCGCAAAGGCCTGCCGCCGGCAAAACTTATATTTTTCTTTCGTAAACATGTTGTTTTGTTCCCTGATCCCCATTCCATTCGGGAAGATCTCCTTTGCGCAAGGGCCAATCGGGTGCCACAGGGCAAAAGAATCTTGTATCCGTTCCCTTTGGTTGCGGCAGCTATGGCCAGCATCCATGGCCCTTTTCGCCTTGCACATATGCGGGACGTTTGGCGCAAAAAATATCCGATCGGACGGGAACCACGGACCGTTTTCAAAGGGGCGCCCCATTTTCGCCGGACAAGCTTGGCCGGCATGGAAAATTTCAAAAAAAAAGCGGCTCCCCCGCGTCAAACTGGGAACCGCGATTTTCTTCCGATGAAACTTATTAAAGCGGCGTCGTTTCCATGCCCCGTTTCTGGACTTGCGGGAGCGCCAGTGAATCGGACAGGTACAGGACGAGATTCCGGCTGGAAAAACCTTGGGAATAGGCGTTCCATGTTTCTTTAAATGCCCTGATCTTTTCCCTGTCAAAGGAATCGTTCTCAATGCAGGCGATCAGCTCCTCCGTGGACCGGACGATCGGCCCGGGAACCAATTCCTCATATTTTTTCCACAGGCCCCTTTCCCTTTCATATTTTTCCAGGTCGTAAGGGAAAAAGACCATCGGCTTTTCCAGGATGGCATATTCAAAAGGAACCGAAGAATAGTCGGAAACCAAATAATCGGCGATTACCAGCAGGTCATTGATCTCCGGATAGCGGGAAAAATCGTAGGCGAATCCTTTGTAATCGTCGAAATCCAGCCGGTCTTGCACGGAAGGATGCAGCCGGATCAGCAGGGCGTATTCCCCTTTCCAGCGTTCATACAAACGGCCGACGTCTAGGGAGAGAGCTCTTTCTTCCTCATAATCCCGGTAAGTGGGGGCGTACAAGACGATTTTCTTTCCTTTTAATTCGGGATATTTCCGGTAAAAATCCTTCCGGATTTCTTCATGCCGTTCCCGGTCATAAAAAAAGTCCGTCCGCGGGACGCCGGTGGGCAGGATGTTCGCTTCGGAAAGCTGGAAGGCTTCCTGGAATATTTTCCCGAATTCCTCCGAGCCGACGACCACTTTATGAAATTGCTTGTAAACCTTTTTGAATCTTTTCAACGCGCGCTTTGACCGATTTCGGATCGTCTTGTCCTTCAAGCCGAAGGTCTTCACGGCCCCGGCGGCATGCCAAATCTGAATGCACTCTACCCCTTTTTTAAAGGAGGCCGCCGCCAAAAAACCGTAATAATTGTCGACGATGATCGCTTTTGAGGTGGCGAGATGGTAGATCCCAGCCAGTTCATGGAACAAATGGTTCGACTCGATTCGGTAAACCTTTTCCTTCACCGTATTTTTCACGGAGCGGTAACAGTTTCCTTTGCAAAGGAAAACCACTTTTCCTGGGAAATTTAACCGTTCCATTTCTTTATAGACCGCCAGGGGATTCGCTTTAAAGGATACGACAAAGGTCACCTTTTCTTGCAGGGGAAGCCACTTGAAAAGGGCAAAAACGGCTTTGAAAAAAGCCAGGTAGATTTCGATCAAGATCTCCCTTGCCATCGCCGCTTCAGCCAACCCGTTCCCGCTGTTTTAGCAAACTTGCCGCATCTGCCGGCGAGTGGACGGCTTCCCCGCTGCCCTTCCGAAAATGGGACCTTGCTTCCCCGCGATTGCCCGGTCGTCCGTCAACCCTTTGTTCCCGGCCGGTCCCGGAAACGGCTTCGCCGGGAAAACCGGCGTTTGCCAAAAGGGGCATGCCCAGGCCGCTTCCCCTGTCGGCAGCTTTCTTCCGTGTGAATTCGGCTGCGGCTTTCTTGCGAAACAGAACAGGCCGACGGCCGCAGGATGTATTTTTTTCCATCGGGATTCGCTCCTTAAAGATTCTATTAATCTATTCTAAATTTAGATTAAGATTTTGTAAATGCAAGCATGCTGCCGGCGGCGCTCAAAAAAATTTGCCAATTTGTCCAAAATCGGGGACCGCCCGCCATGTTCGGAAAGGTGCGGCCCGGATCGGAGAAAAAGGAAGATTTGGGTGGCCGCGGGAATCCATGAGGAAAGTCCCGCATCCGGGACCTTTCGGAAAAAAGCGCTTGCCTCCGGGAAAGCGACCGGCATGTCCCGCAACCCCCGCCGGAAAAAGCAGTTGTCACCGGACGAACGATCGGCATGTCCGTTCGAACTCCGCCATGATTGAAAAGGGAACTGGGTCGTGTTAGACAAACCGCCCCGGTTAATCGGACAACGGATGCGATGATGGACATTTGTCCCGCGATCATGGACGTTCTTTCCGGGATGACGGTTATTTTTTCGTTTATGCCGGACAAATTTTTTCCCTTGTTGAACGTAAGTGTTAAAATGAAAAACAAAAGGTTGAAGATGGCGGACCGTCCCATGGGGTGTCGTACGACTATTTCCAGATGCCGGAATCCGTCCTTGTGGGATTGTGCGTTTTTCTCGATGCCGCATTTTCCGACCCTGAAGAACGGACATACCGGTCCTATGCGGAACAATATCCGGCCGATCATGCCGAAAACCTGCCCCGGCCATCCCATAGGATTCGGGGGAAGCGGCCCGGACAAGCGGACCCGGCGGCCTTCTCGCGAAATTCCCGGCGGTCAAAATGGGACGGGAAGGGATGGGAACAGGGAAATCATTCCAACCCGGCATCGCAAGCCCGGAAAAATGGAAAATCCGGAATCTTCCCAACGATATTGACGCTGAAAGGAAAAAAGAATAAGATTATACATGCATTTGTTGTCAAATTTTGCCTCAAACGGTTAACGATAATCCAAGGAAACGGGGAAAGGAACATGCGCTCGGAAAAGTGGAAACGAAAACGGAAAAAACGGCGCCTGAAAATATTCCTGATCGTTTTGGCCGTCCTCTTTTTAGCCGTCTCCGCCTATTTAATATCCATGCTGATTTCTGCCAACAAAGCCCTCGAGACGATGCACCAGCCGATTGCCAAATCGGATAAACGGCAGACGGAGTTGTCCCTGAAAGACAAAGAACCCTTTTCCGTCCTGCTCCTCGGCGTGGACGAACGGCCGAACGACCGGGGACGCTCGGACACGATGATCGTTTTGACCGTCAATCCGAAAACGGAATCGGTCAAAATGTTAAGCATTCCGAGGGATACCTACGTCGAAATCGTCGGGCGCGGGACGAAGGACAAGATCAACCACGCCTATGCCTTCGGCGGTGTGGAAATGTCGGTAAAAACCGTGGAAAACTTCTTGGATATCCCGATCGACTACTATATCAAAATCAACATGGAAGGCTTCGAGGAAATTGTGGATGCGGTCGGGGGAATCACCGTGTATAATGACATGGATTTGCGGCACGGCGGCTACCATTTCCCCAAAGGGGAAGTGACGCTGGACGGAAAAGAGGCCCTGGTGTTCTCCCGCATCCGCAAAGAGGATCCCCGGGGAGATTTCGGCAGGCAGCTGCGGCAAAAATTGATCATCCAAGCGATCATGAATAAGACGGCAAGCGTCTCCACCCTATGGAATTACCAGGACATGTTTGCTGCGCTGGGAGACAACATAAAAACCAATTTAACCTTCAACGACCTTTTGAATATCCAGAAAAACTACAGCAACGCCCGGAAAAACGTAGAGCAATTGCAGTTTAAAAAAGGCTCGGGGGGATATATCGGAAATATTTGGTACTATTTCGCGGATGAAGAGGAACTGGCCGATTTCCAAAAAATTTTAAAGGATCATTTGGAAATCAGCTGAACGGAAGCCTTAACATCCATCCGAGCGATCGAAAAGCGGAAGGGGCCCGGAACGGACGTGAAAGTCCGCCGGGCCTTTTATTTTGCCGAAGATTGCCGAGAAAAGAAGGAGAAATTCCGTCGTTTGCGTCGTATCTCTGCCGCGCTTTCCCGGGCAGCCGCCCTCCATGTCCGGATTTATTTTTGAAGCCGCTTATAGTAAAATAATGGCGAGGGAATTTTGAATAATTCGAAATCTTTGGTTGCGGGTGATCGGTTTGAACAAATTTTTAAAAATTTTCGCCGCCCTTCTGTTTCTGACCGGGGCGGCGCTCGTCGGCTATTCCCTGTTTCAAATCTGGGACGGCAAGCAAAAGGTGGAAGCGAAAAAAGAAGAGGCGAAAGAATTGATCGACAAGAAGCAAATCACCGTCAACGGCAAAAAAGTGCCGGCCGAATCCATCGACGTGAACAAGCTTGCCTTTAACAAAGGAGACACGATCGGCCTGTTGCTCGTGCCCAAATTGAACAAGGAGCTCCCGATCGTCGAAGGCACGGATGAGGACGATTTGGAAAGGGGCGTCGGCCATTACGAAGGGACGGCTCTTCCGCTGCAAAACGACCAGATCGTTTTATCGGGCCACCGGGATACGGTCTTCCGGCAATTCGACCAATTGGAAATCGGCGACTCCTTCATTTTGGAGCTTCCTTACGGCAGTTTTGAGTATCAAATTTACGATACCGAAATCGTGGACGCCGATGATACTTCCGTCATCCGTTCCACCGCCCCCGAGGAAATATTGACGGTCACCACCTGCTATCCTTTCCGCTACATCGGAAACGCGCCGGAACGCTTCATTTTTTACGCCAAGCCGGTTTATAAGAAAAACGGATAGGATAAAGGGCCGGGCCGGCATTTCAATTCCGTCCCGCCCTTTTTCCTTTATGGGCGTGCTTCCCCGTTTTGATCCGCCGCACCGCGCAAGGGTTTCTTTTCTTGCAGGGCCTCCATGTATACCCGTTCGAATTTTTCCGCGCCCGCCAGATGGGAAAAGGATTGTTCCACCTTCCTTCGGGCCCGGCCGGCCAGCCGTTTTCGCAACTCCGCGTCGCGAAAAAGGGCGGTCATCGCCCGGGACAGCTCCCGGACGTTTTTTTCCTCCACAAGCAAACCGTCTTCCCCGTCGGCGATGATTTCCCTTAATCCCCCTACCGCCGAGGCGATGACCGGAGAACCGGAGCCCATCGCCTCCAGGGCGGAGATGCTCGTCGCCTCTTCCACCCCGGCGGAATGGACGCTCGGGATCAGGACGGCATCGCTGATCGTATAATATTTCATCATTTGTTCATGGGGCACTTCGCCGAGAAGAAGGACGCGGCCGTTCAATTTTTTTCCGCCGATCTCCTTTTTCAGCCGTACAGCTTCCTCCCCCGCCCCGGCGTAGACGAGTTTCGCTCCCGGCAAGTCCTCTTTTGCCGCGGCAAAGGCCAAAACCGGATAAATAACCCCGTTTTTCTCCGTTAACCTTCTCGGGACAAAAAAGATAAAATCCTCTTGGGAAAAGCCCAATTCTTCCCGGTATTTTTCATTATCCTCCTTATCTGGCTTGAATTCCTCCGCGTTGATAAAATTCGGGATCGCCGCCGCTTCTTTTCCGCTTAAATTTTTCACATAAGCTTGGATGCGCCTGTCCACCGCCACCAATCGGTCCGCCAGCCGGTACGCCTTTTTTTCCATCTCCAGCAGCCGTTTTTCGTAGATGCCGCCCGGTTCGACGCTGCCTTTGCTGACGGCTTCGTACGCCAGATAGCCGTGGACGGTCAGCACCACGGGAAGGCCGGAGGCCGCGGATGCGGCCGCCGCCATCACATCCTGGGCATTGATCAGATCGTAACGGGAAGAAGCTTCCGCCAAAGTTTTTCGCAAAATTTCGCTGCGTTTTTGTTGGCTCCAATAAAACCCCGCACCGTGTTCCCGGCGGTTGCGGAGATAGCTGCCGCCCCTCACCCAATACCGTTTGACAAGGGGAACATCCGAAAACGAGAGAACATCCACCCCATGGCCGCGATGTTCCAACCCGGCCTTCAATGTTTTTACATGGGAGGACAGCCCGCCGCCGTGGGGATAGGCGAAGGCGGTGACCATTAAGATTTTCATCGGTTTTCCTCCAATTAAAGAAAACGCCTTTTCTTTTCAATTTTTCCTTTGCTGGTTTTATTATACGTGATTTTCCGCCCCGCCGGGAAAGCCTTTCCGGATCCGTGCCCCCATTGTCTCCGGGACAGCCTCCGGTTTCCTCGGCTTCCGCCCGGGAAAGCCCCTTTCCTTTCAGCCGGCGGAAAAGACCGCTGGGCCTTAGTACCGCTAATTTCCTTCCGAAGGTTTGCGCCATTCCGGGCGCGCGAAAAAAACGGGCGAAGAAGGAACTATGTGAACTTAAGACACCCCCAAATGATTGAGCAAGGCCCACGAAAAAACCGGGCGGCGAAGGAACCGGACCTTCGGATGGAAGGCCTGGCGGCTTCCGCCCAGATCGCGGGGAACGAGCATGCCGGATCCGCTTTTCCTCCGCCGGAACCGCGATCCGGGAAAGATGATGTACGGGGATGAGAATTCAAGATTCATTGGCATATGAGTAGCTGCAGGTTAAGAAACCCTCCTTTCAGGCAGGGTTAGGGACCTAAAAGGGAACGGTTTTCTTTTTTCGGCACAAAAAAGCGTCCCAAAAGCGAACGCGCCGCGAACACTTTTGGGACAATCTCTTCATCCGTTTATTCCGTTATTTTTTTTCGGTTTCGGAAGCGGGTGTAAACGGCCAGCGCCGAGGCCGTGAGGATGGTCAGCAGTCCCGCGGCCAGGAGGTTTCCATGGTTTGTTGCGGTATCCGGGAGGCTGCCCGACGAACCGTTTGTTCCCGTATCCGTTCCGCCGGTGCTGTCGTTTCCGCCGGCTTGGTTGTTGCCGCCGCTGTCATTCCCATTTCCGGTGTCGTTTCCGCCGGAGTTATTTCCTCCGTTGTTCCCGCCGTTGTTGCCGCCATTGCCTCCATTGCCGCCGTTGTTGCCGTCATTGTCACCACCGTTGTTGCCGCCGTCGTCACCGCCATTGTCGCCGCCGTTATCACCTCCGCCGTTATCGCCGCCCCCGTTGTCGCCGCCGTTGTTGCCGCCGTCATCACCGCCGCCGTTGTCATCTCCGTCTTCCTTCTTGGCGATGGTGAAGGATTGGACGGTTTCGTTCCCGGCCACGTCAACCGCCTTCAATGTGAAGGTGTTTTCGTCATCCGGCAGGTCGAGGGTCAGTTCCAATGTTTGCGAAAATTCTTTCTTGCCGTACGGCGCGCTCAAATCTTTATGGAAGATTTCGCTGTCGTTCAAATACACCCTTAACGAGTCAAAGTTGTCTTTGACGCCGACGGTTACTTTCGCCGTTACCGTCTCGGGGCTGACGGTCTTCGGCACCTGGGTCAAATCGAATTCGGGCCCTGTCGTATCGACGATAAAGTTGCGCACGATTTGCGATTCATTGCCCAGCTTGTCGACGGCCTTGATCTTAATTTCGTGGTAATCGTCGTCCAGCTCCAATTCCTTATAGAAGACGTAGCTGCCTAAGAAATTATTATACTCCAGTTCCGCCGGTTCTCCATTGATGTAAACGGCTTCCACGCCGGACGGATCGGAAACGAATCCGGATACTTCCACCGGGGAAGTATTGAGAACAGCCAATTTTTCCGGCGAAACCCCAAAGATTTCCGGCCCGATCTTGTCTTCGCCTTCCTGCAGAACGGTCTTCGCCTGGTTGCCGGCATCGTCATAGACGGCGACTTCCAGCCTTTGTTTTTCATTCACGATCTTTTCCAGTTGGACTTCCTTTACCGCCGGCGGGATTGGGCCAAACACCGATTGTCCGTCGAGGAGCACTTCCCAATATTGTACGCCCTTGTCATCGGAAAATTCGGCGGCAATCTTTCCCGTTTCCGCATCGAAAGTTGCCTGGATCTCGGGCGCCTTCGAGTCCACCTTCACCGGCAATTTTAAAGACTGGGGCCGCGCGCCGGGATAATCGATGACCGTCACGATTTCCAGATAGTATTGGCCGTCGGGCACCGGTTTCCCGTTCACAAGGCCGTCCCATCCCCAGAGATCGGACAAATAATAGGGCGCATTCGTATCGTAACTCTTCGGCAGATTATATTCCGTCGCCAGCACGCGAAGCAGTTTCCCGTCCTCATCGAGGACATTCACCTGCAAGGATTTGGCGTTCCGGAGCAGGGACAGGACCGGCACTGCCTTGTTGTAGGCGCCATCGTTCGGCGAAATGGCGATTTTTTCCGGATTGTATTTTTCCGAAGCGAAATCGTATCCCAAGTAGGAATAGTCTCCATCATCGGTGGGGGTGAGCACGCCCGTGAATCCGTAATAGGTTTCGAGATCCCAGACCGGCGCGTCAACGATGGGCGCCTGATCCCATTTTCCTTTAAAGCCGGCATAGGGCACGGAGAGGGCCGGGTTTGTGTCCGAAGGATCGGTCAAGAGAATGAACCCTTCCAGCCAATAACCGTTGGGGAAAACTTTTTTCAAAGCTTCATCCACTGCGGAAACGTCCACGGTGACGGTAAGATCAACGGAACCGCGGGCCGGAACATTGATGCCGGCTTCTTCCTGACCGTTCACCTTGACCGTGGCCCCGTATTCGGCCAGATCCAAAGATTCCAGCTGATCGGGAGCCACGACGTAGATTCCTCCACCATCAGCAGGCGCATCGGTCTGCACCGTGCCCTTCACCTGATAGCTCACATTTTCGTCCGAAAAGTTGGTGGCCGTTAGCCGGAAGGTGACGGTATTTTCGGTGACTTCCTTCAAGGCGACCTTCGCTTCTCCCGTGTTTTTCTCCGTCACCACGACGGGAGTGGACAGGGCCGCGTTGATTTGCATCAGGCCCGCCCCCTGCCTGCGGGGGGATTCATAGGTGTTTTCCCCGTCTTTCACCGGTTGGGCGGTGTTCATTAACAGATTCTTCGCCAAATGCACCCGGTCGGCCAAGGTCAATTTAAATTCCTTATCCACCCGCTCGAGGACCAGCGCCGCGCCGCCGGAAACATGGGGCGCCGCCATGGAGGTGCCGCTCATGACCCCGTACTGATTGTCGTTGAGGGTGGAGAGGATGTTCCCGCCGGGAGCGGTGATTTCCGGTTTGAAATCCAGGTTGGGCGTCAAGCCCCAGGAGGAAAAGGCGCTCATTTTCCCCGCTTCCGGGTTGGCAATGGTGACTTTATCATCACCAAAGGTGATTTGAACCTTTTTCCCGCTACCGAGGGCGGCCTCCAATTTTTCACCATCCGCTTTCGAAATAAACAGCTGAGGGATGACGATGGCCGGATCCGTGGCCATGTCCAAGTATCCGTCCTCGTTATTATAGATGATCACCCCTGCAGCCCCCGCCTTCTGGGCGTTCAGCGTTTTCTCGACGAAAGAGATTTCTCCCCGTTGGATTAAAGCAAATTTTCCCTTCACATCTTTCCCCTCAAAGTCATTCGGACGTCCCAATCCGACGTGGACAAGCTCAAAGGTTTTCTCGTAATAATCCTTCGGATGGGCGCTTGATGCGGACTTATAGCCGACGGTTCCCTTCGTTCCATCGATGTCATATTTAAAGGCATCCAAATCGATGAAGCTGTTTTCAAAGGAGGCGACTTGAAGGGATTCATAAGCTATCCCCGGCGAGCCGACCAGCCCGTAGTCAGGATTGGAAGACAAAGGATAGAAATATCCATCTCCAAAATAATTGGAGTTCCCGGCCGAAATGGAAACGAGGACTCCGCTGTCCACCGCCCGTTTCACGGCTTGCTGTTCCGGATCATCCGGCGAGACGAATCCGGCGGGAGATCCCAAGCTCAGATTCAGGACATCGGCCCCCAATTTGATGGCGTCGTCCATCGCTTTGACATAAACATCGCCGTAGGTGTATCCGGCATCCGGATCGTTGCCGAAGACTTTCAGCGCCAAAAGCTGGGCTTCCGGAGCGACCCCCAGGATGCCACCGTTCGCTTCATCCCCGTTGGCGCCGACGATCCCGGCAACATGCATGCCGTGCATGGAAGCAGCCGAACCAAGATCGCGGATTTCATCCGATTGGTCCATATAATTGTACCCGTAAGGGACTTTATCCGTATAGAACTTGCCGGGGAGCCCGTTGTCTTTGACCAGCTTTTCCACTTTTTCCTTGGATAATTTGGCCTTCGATGGATCCGTCAATTTCATGTCTTTATGGGTGTAGTCGATGCCCGAGTCGACGATCCCGACGACCATCCCTTCGCCTTTAAAACCAGTTGCCTGCCATGCCTTTTGGGCTTCGACCAATTCTTTGCTGTATTTCATTTCCGGTTTTTCTTTCGGGCGTTCGTATTTGTTGGAAATGAAGACGTTTTTCACCTGTTTGATCTTTTCGATTTTCTCGATATCCTTGTACTTTACTTCCGCGCTGAAACCGTTATAGATGGTCGTAAATTCATGCAAAAACTTAACGGCGATTTTTTTGTCTTTGATTTGTTCTTTCACCCGGTTTTGCTCTTCCAGGATTTTTTTCTCCGCATTTTTCCGCGTGGCCGCCGTCAATTCGGAAAATTTTACGTTTTTCTTCGCCAAATCGACGATCGCCGGATCCTCTTTCAATTCCACGACGACGCGAACCTTTTCATCCGGATCGTACCGCTTTCCGTCCCTCTCGGAAAGCGTCCGCCCGGGCTTGATTTCCGGACGGTTCACATCCAGCTTTTTGACCGGCAAACCGCCGGTTTTGGCATATGCGGGCAACTGGATGGAAAAGGCTGAAAAAATTAACAAAAAAGCGAAAAAAATGTTAAAAAATTTCTTTGCCATTCATCTGCTCCTTTCCCTATGAAATTGAAATTTTACAAAATGGAATACAATGAAATCCTTCCGCCCGATTGCACCCCCCACTACCATAATTAAACTAATTTTGTAATAATTTAAAACTATCATAACGAAATTGTTATGTAAATATAAAAAATTATAGATTTTACGATATTTTTCTACAAACCTTTTTTCCTCCGAAAATTCCTTCCGCCATTCGGATCCGGTCCGGACCGGGCATCTTTTCTTTCTTCGGTCGGATCGTGGATTCCCGAATATTTGACAAAATCAGCGGAAAAAACATGGTTTGACAAAATATGTAAATCCCTGTATAAAGAGGGAAAGACCTTAAGGCGAAGGAAGCGGAAACCGGCCGGTAACGGAAAGGGGGAAAGACATGCGCGGGAGGCGGGAATAACCTGCCGGGGCGAAAAACCGGCTGTAACATTTTTTTCATTCTTTCGTCTATACCATTGATGATTTGACTCATTTGGAAAAAATGAAAAAGAGAAACCTTTAAGTCAACTTTTGTCGAAAGGGGGAATTTTTTTGGAAAAAACGAAAAAAAGAAAATGGAGACGGATCGTATTGACCGTGCTGACGCTCTTTCTTGCCGCCTTCGCCGGCTACCTATATCATATCTATCACTCCTTTTCAAAAACGATGGAATCGATGCACCAGCCGATCCGCAAGGTTTCGGAAAAACGGGAGGAAGAAGTCCGTTTGGAAAAAGTCGATCCCTTCTCCGTTCTGCTTTTGGGCGTGGACCAGCGGAAAAACGACCGGGGCCGCTCCGATACGATCATCGTCATGACCGTCAATCCGGAGAAAAAATCCGTCGAAATGGTCAGCATTCCGCGGGATACGCGGACGGAAATCGTCGGAAAAGGGATCGAGGACAAAATCAACCACGCCTACGCCTACGGCGGCGTGGAGATGGCCATCGACACGGTGGAAAATTTTTTGGACATTCCCATCGATTACTTCATCCAAATCAATATGGAAGGATTTAAAGAGATTGTCGATGCCGTCGGCGGAATCACCATCGACAACGATTTTGCCTTTACTTATGAAGGGGAACATTTCCCCGCGGGAAAAATCACGTTGAACGGGGAACAGGCCTTAAAGTATTCCCGGATGCGGTACGAGGATCCGCGGGGGGACTTCGGAAGGCAAGAGCGGCAGCGGAAAATCATCGAACAGGTGATCAAGGAAGGGGCCAGTCTCAGCACTCTCGCCCGTTACGGGGACATTTTCCAAGCCCTCGGGAAAAACGTCCGGACGAACTTGACCTTTTCCGAAATGGTCTCCATTCAAAAAAATTATAAACAGGCAGCCGAAAACATCCACCAGCATCAAATCCAAGGACAAGGCAAAATGATCGACCGGATTTATTATTACATCGTCCCGGAGGCCGAAAGGCAAAAATTGCAGACGCTGTTGAAGGAGCATTTGGAGATCAGTTGAATTACGGGCGGTTTTTTACCGTTTTTTAATACGCGAACCGATGGGCGGATGGCCTCGACGAAACCGCTAGAGAAAAAAATCAGCCCGCAGAATGTGCCAAAATTCTGCGGGTTTTTTAAACCGGGTTATACCCAAATAATTTGGAATTTGGTCCCGCCTCTGATATAGGAGAGAAGCGGCAGGTCTTCATCAATCACCCTTCCGATCACATTCACCCTTTCGTCGGCGGGCAAGTTTCTTTTTGCGATCTGCAATTCCCCTTCATATCGTCCGTATCTTTCATTATCCAGCGTGATGGCGCCAACCGGCCGTTCCGTCGTATTTTCCGGACGGACGGGTTTTCCGGCGAGTTTTTCCACACGGGACTGTTCGGACCGGACCACGTCCCTCGCCTCATCCGGACGGTTCGATTGGGGAACCGAGAACCGTTCCTTCAAATCTATATCGTTCAAAAAATATTTGGCCCGCAAGATGATCAACCGGTTTTGGTACGCCTCAAATTGCCTGTAAGTATGTTCCCCGATCGACCGATCGCCGATAAAGATTTTATCGACACCAAAGTGATGGCGAAGATCCAGAAAGCAAACGAAAGGGGATTGATGCCGATGATCTTCCAAAGTCGGCAATCCTTCATGGACCGGCCCCCTCCTTTCCCCGTCTCCGGGAACGAAGGCCATAACCTTCAAGCCCTGTTTTTTCAGCCATTCATTTTTTACCGAAAACCCTTCCCTGCCCAATCCGGTTTCCGGACGGGGATAGTAGTTGTGCCACGCTTCCACGGAACGGACATCCATTCCGTACCGGTCCAAAAGCTCCAGCTGCTCTTGGGAAAGGGTGCTGGCATTTAAGGCGATCTTCACCTTTTTGGAGAGTTCGGCAACGGTTTTTTCAGGGATCCCGTAATCGATCCGTAAACCGGTCAGCCCCCAATCCAAGAGGACATCCGCGTCATCCCATGATAAACCCAATCTTTGCAAAGATTTTGTGGAAACGTCCGCATATAATTCCATGCCCAATTTTTTTGCAATCTTCCCCAGCGATTGGATCCTTTCTTTGTAAACGGCCTGATCGTCTTCAGGGATATGCAAAGAAGTGAAAATCTGCGAAAACCCGATTCGGCGCATTTTTTCCACATATTCTTCCTGCTTCTCGAAGCTTGGTTCCCCCAAATAAACGGATATGCCCAGCATCGCCACATCTCCTTTCGGTAGAGGAAGAAAAAAGGGAGAGCCGAAGGCATTTCTCCCTTTTTCCATATATGAGGATTAGATATCGTTTGCCATTTCTTCTTTAAATCCGAACAGATAGGTAAAGATAAATCCGCTGATGTAAGTAATGACAAGACCCAAGAAATAGATGAGGAATTTGTTGTCCACTATCAACGGAATTAACGTCAATCCGGAAACACCGATCGCTTTTGCGGCAGTGCCCATGACCGCTTGAAACGCCCCTCCGACGGCGGCTCCCAAACAGGCGGTAACGAAGGGACGGCCCAAGGGAAGGGTTACACCGTACAGCAACGGTTCACCGATGCCCAAGAATCCGACGGGCAAAGCGCCCTTGATGATGTTCCGCAAACGTTTGTTCCTCGTTTTGACGTAGACCGCGATCGCGGCACCCACTTGACCGGCTCCTGCCATCGCCAGTATCGGCAAAAGCGGGGTGGATCCCAGCGTGTTTATCAGTTCCAGGTGGATCGGCGTCAATCCGTGATGCAATCCGACCATGACAAGCGGCAGGAAGAATCCCGCTAGGATGGCGCCCGCTACCACACCGCCGACATCCAATATGGTCTTGATCCCGTTGGTAATGCCGTCAGACAAAACCCCGGCAATGGGTTGCACGGCGACAATCGTTATCAATCCTACCGTCAATAAGGCCAATAAGGGAGTAAAGATAATGTCCACTGCACTCGGGACCACTTTTCGGAACAACTTTTCAAAATAGACCATCAACCAGGCGGCGAACATAACACCGATCAATCCGCCCCGTCCCGGGGTCAATGCCGAACCGAACAACGTGATTTCCGCCAATGCCGGATTCATGATGATGATGCCCGCCAAAGCCCCAAGAACCGGCGTTCCGCCAAATTCTTTGGCCGTATTCCAGCCGACGAGGATGGCCAAATAGGAGAATATTCCGCCGCCCAAGAGAAGCAAAATTTTCATCCAAGTTTCTTCTCTGCTTACTCCGGCGTTGATGGCGAAGTTGGCGATTCCGTTAATAATACCGGAAGCAACCAGCCCTGGAATCAACGGGATAAAAATCGAAGCGATTTTCCTTAAAAGCGCTTTAAATGGCGTGTTGTTTTTCTTTTTGATTTGTTCTTTCGTAAGTTTTGCAATGTCGTCTTCGTTAACGTTCAGCGTTTCTCCCTTCCGAATCCCGGTCAATTTTTCAATTTCGTCGGCGACTTTGTTCACCGTCCCCGGACCGACGACGATTTGCAGCGTATCATCTTCGATGACACCCAAGACGCCGTCAATTTCTTTGATTTTGTTGATATCTGCCTTTTGATAATCTTTTAATTGCAAACGCAGCCTCGTCATACAGTGGTTGAAAGATTGGATATTTTCCCCGCTCCCGATCGCTTCCAATATCTCTTTGGCCAATCTTTCCTCTTTTTTCAATTTTTACCCCCCAAACGTTTATAAAGTTTTTCGGATGAATCCTTTTGCCTTTTTCAATTTTTCCACTGCCTCGTCGTAGCTGCAATTTAATAAAATCATGGTAATGGCCGCCTTCACATTGCGCTTTGCTTCTTCGAAAAATTTTTCCGCCGTCTCATAGTCGACCCCGGTGGCTTCCATGATGATCCGCTTCGACCGTTCAATCAGTTTATGATTGGTCGGGCGGACATCCACCATTAAATTTTTGTACACTTTCCCAATTCCGATCATGGAGACTGTGGATATCATGTTCAAAATCAATTTTTGCGCGGTACCGGCCTTTAAACGGGTGGAACCCGTCAGCACTTCCGGGCCGGTTTCGACTTCGATGGCCACATCTGCCAATGTTCCGATAATCGAATTTTTATTATTGCTGATACTTACCGTTTTCGCCCCGATGGATTTGGCGTATTTCAAGGCGCCGATCACATACGGGGTTCTTCCGCTTGCGGCAATGCCAACCACCGTATCAAGATTTGTCAGCCGAATCGCCTTTAGGTCATCACCTCCCATTTGTTCATTGTCTTCCGCTCCCTCCACGGCGCGGGTAAAGGCTTCTTTTCCTCCGGCAATAATCCCTTGAACCATGGCGGGATCGGTTCCGAAGGTGGGCGGACATTCGGCCGCGTCCAAAACCCCCAGCCGTCCGCTTGTTCCCGCTCCGATGTAGATCAGCCTTCCCCCGCGCCGAAAGGAATCAACCACCATTTGTATAGCGCTTTCAATTTTGTCAATCTCTTTGCTGATGGCTATCGGTACGGATTGATCTTCCTTATTCATAATCTGCAATATTTCTTTAATGGACATCTGATCTATATCCATCGTATTCGGGTTTCTCTTTTCTGTTGTCAGTTGCTCGAGCATCCGGCCACCCTCTTTTATAGAATTTTATTTCCTTTGTATAGAATTTTATTTTCAATTAAATTGTATTTCTAATGAAATTTTTTGTCAATTTATTTCTTTATTTTTATGAAATTTAATTTCTAAACGGACAGAAATCCCCCTTTCTGCCATATTCCTTAATTTTTATCTTCTCAAGCGAACGACTTCATTTCTCGCCTCATGGAACTGGCTGAGGATCGATTCTCCCTTTGCCTGGAAAATGCTTAAATAAAGGGCGTCGATAATCGTAAGCTGAGTCATCCTTGACGGGATGCTCCCGATTCGGTAATCGGACTCGACGACGGGCGTGCACAAACGGATGTCCGCCTCTTTATACAGCGGCGATTTCCCGATATTCGTGATGGCGATCACCTTCGCTCCCTTGCGCTGGGCAAAACGGGACAATTCCAACACATCCTTCGTTTTCCCGGACATGCTGATGGCAAAAAACACATCGTTTTTGCCCATGTACGGAATGAACGACAACAGGGAATGGAAATCATGGGTAAAGGTGCAATGGTAGCCCAGCCGCATAAACTTGTAATAACCGTCAAATGCGGCGGTTGCCGATCCGCCGACACCGTAAAAAACCAGCTTTTCCGCGTTCAATATCAGATCAATGGCCTTTTCATACTCCTTGCGGTCGAGGGAGGCGGGGATCGTCTCGATGGCCGATTTATTCACGTACGTCACTTTTTGAAACAGGTCATAGGGGCCGTCCTTTTTATGGAGAATGGAAAAGTCGGTCAAATTCATCTCGGTCAATGTCAATTCTTTAACGAGTTCCAGTTTAAAGGATTTGAAGCTTCCGATCCCGATGGACTTGCAAAAGCGGATGACGCTGGACTCGCTGACGCCGCTGTTTTTTGACAAGTCCTTGGTCGTCATATGCGGCACCAGGTTCGGATGCTCCAAAATATATTGCCCGATTTTCCTTTCCGCATCGGACAGCCGCGATAAATTTTGTTCAATTCTCGATAACAATGAGCTCATTTCGTTTTCCTCCAAGCGTCAGCAGTTATTGGCTCTTTTTTTCATTTTCCGACCCTATTCATCGGTTCCGTAAGGACCGGCCGTTCCATGTTCCCGAGCATTTTTGGGCCGGAGAACCGGGGAGAAATCTGCTCAATATTTAACATGATAATCGGCAAGACGAAATTCCTTTTTAAATAATTATCAAAGAAAAAACGCTGAAAATCAATTCAGCTTCATGCAAAATTTTGTTTGGAAGAAAATTTCAAAGTTATATATAATGAAGTATAGCCAAATAGCTACCGTGGAAAACGGGTTTTCTTTCTGCAAAATAATGAAAGGGCTGTCAAATCGCTTGCCCAGATGGATTTGTATGCCAAACATGCCTGCAATAGGCAGCCTGTTCACATGCATGCCGTTTTCTCATTTTAAGAGGGATCACCTAAAGACAGGATCAGCCAACGATCAGAAAAAATCCCATTAAAGAACGGAAGTGAGCGTATGCCTCTCTTGACCGAAGATTTCAAACAAAAACTCATCTCCATCGTCGGGCCGGAAAATGTGGAAGATTCGCAGAGTGCCAGACTGGTCTTTTCCTATGATGCGACTCCCCTGTACCAGTCGATGCCGGATTGCGTCGTGGCTCCGAGAAATACGGAGGAAGTGGCGGAAATCGTCAAGCTCTGCAACGAGCACAAAATCCCGATCGTGCCCCGGGGATCGGGCACGAATTTGTCGGGGGGCACGTCGCCGGTAAACGGCGGCATCGTTCTGCATTTCCGGCACATGAATCGAATTTTGGAGCTGGATGAGGAAAATTTGACGGTAACGGTCCAACCGGGCGTCATCACCCAGCATTTGATCGAATTCGTCGAGCGAAAAGGGCTGTTTTATCCCCCCGACCCAAGCTCGATGAAAATCTCCACGATCGGCGGCAATATCAGCGAAAATTCCGGCGGCTTAAGGGGGCTGAAATACGGGGTTACGAAGGATTACGTCCTCGGATTGGAAGTGGTTCTGGCCAACGGCGGCATCATCCGCACCGGCGGAAAACTGGCGAAGGACGTGGCCGGCTATGACTTGACGAAGTTGATCGTCGGTTCGGAAGGCACCTTGGGCATCGTAACGGAAGCGACGCTGAAACTGCTGCCGAAACCGAAAACGAAGAAGACCCTTCTCGCCTTATACGACGACATCGACCGGGCGGCGGAAACGGTCTCCAAAATCATCGCCTCCCGGATCATTCCCGCCACCCTGGAATTTTTGGATCAGCCGACATTAAAAGCCGTGGAAGATTTTGCGAAGATCGGTCTGCCCACCGACGCCAAGGCGGTCCTGCTCATCGAACAGGACGGGGACGCCGAAACCGTTCAAAAGGACATGGAAAAAATCGAAAACATTTGTTACGAACAGCACGCCATCTCCGTGCAAACGGCGAAATCGGAACAGGAGGCCCATGCCTTGAGCGCCGCCCGCCGTTCCGCCCTCTCCGCCCTGGCCCGGCTCAAGCCGACGACCATTCTGGAAGATGCCACCGTTCCCCGTTCCCAAGTAGCGGCAATGGTAAAAGCCATTAACGAAATCGCGGAAAAATACGACGTCACCATCGCCACCTTCGGCCATGCGGGAGACGGGAACCTCCATCCGACCTGCACCACGGATATCCGCGACAAAGAGGAAATGGAACGGGTGGAAAAGGCCTTTGCGGAAATCTTCGAAAAAGCGATCGAACTCGGCGGAACGATAACGGGCGAGCACGGCGTCGGGCAAATGAAGGCTCCCTATTTGGAATGGCAGCTCGGGGAAGAAGGAATCCGGGTAATGAAACAAATCAAACAGGCCCTCGATCCGAACAATATTTTAAACCCCGGAAAAATCTTCGCCAAAGAAACGAGGAAAAGGGTGATCCTGCACCGGTCCTGAACGCGCGGCAGCTGTGATCACGCCCGAGGATCCTTGCCCCGGAGAAAAACCGGGCAACCTCCTGATTCCTGCTTGCAGGGTCAGGGGCTCGGCTCCTTATGAAAATCCGTCACGAACTTCCTTCAAAATCGCCCTTGCGGTCGGCCGCCGTTTAAACTGCTTGAAAAAATAGCAAAGCGTGGTGAAGCAAATGTCTTCCTTGACAAAACAGAGATCCGTCCAACAGGACTTTCGGGAAAAAATGGACGAGGACGAACTGTTAAACTGCATGCGTTGCGGATTCTGCCTCCCTGCATGCCCCACCTATATCGAAACGGGAAAAGAATATTATTCCCCCCGGGGAAGGATCGCCTTAATGAAGGCCGTCCGCGACGGCATGATCGACGCCTACGAGGAAGTGGAGCATACCCTGAACGTATGCCTCGGGTGCCGGGCCTGCGAACCCGTTTGCCCCGCGGGGGTAAAATACGGACATCTTTTGGAGGAAGCCCGCCACATCTTCGAGCAGCACAAAGCCCGCTCCCTGCCCGTCAAAGCGGTCCGCAAAACCGTGTTTGAAGGGCTGTTCCCCCATCAGAGCCGGATGCAGGCGGCCACGAGCCTGGTCGGCTTTTACCAGCGTTCGGGATTGCAGAAAGTGGCGAGGAAAATCGGTTTTCTCAAGCTGTTCCCGAAAACGATGGCGGAAATGGAGAAAATTTTGCCGGATGTCCCGAAGAAAAAAGAGATGAAAGGCCGCAGGCGGCATTTCCCGCCCATCGGGGAAAAGAAGGCGACCGTCGCATTTTTCGCCGGCTGCTTAATGGATACTTTGTTTCTCAAAACCAATGAAAATACGATCCGCCTGCTGCAGCTGGCGGGCTGCGAAGTCGTCGTTCCGGAAAACCAGGGATGCTGCGGTGCGCTCCACGGCCACAGCGGCGAAAAGGAAAAGGCGAAAGAATTGGCAAAACGAAATATTGAGGCCTTCGAACAAACGGATGCGGACTTCATTGTCCTCAACGCCGGCGGCTGCGGCGGCTACTTGGTCGATTACGACCATTTATTGAAAGATGAAAAAGACTGGCGCGAACGGGCAAAACGTTTCAAAAACAAGGTAAAAGACATGACGGAAATCTTGGTGGAATTGGAATTTCACAAAAACGTCCCCCTGCATCTGCCCGGACAAATCCTCACCTACCAGGATTCCTGCCATTTGCGGAACGTAATGGGGGTGCATGACGCGCCCCGGAAACTGCTTCAGGCGATCGAAGGGGCCGCCTTCGTGGAACTGGACGGCGCGGACAAATGCTGCGGATCGGCCGGGATTTATAATATTCTGCAGCCCGAGATGGCCAATCAAATCCTCGATCATAAAATGGAAAAGGTCAAAATGACCAATGCCTGCACCATCGTCACCACCAACCCGGGATGCCTCATGCAAATGAAAATGGGAATCGAACGGCACGGCCTTTCCGGAACGATGCGCGCGGTGCATATTGCGGATTTATTGATGGAAGCATGCAAAAACTTACCGGTAAGTTAAAAAAACCTTGTCAAAACGGAAAAAGGAAAGGAGTAAAACAAGTCCTTTCCTTTTTACTTATTTTTTATGAACTTAAAAATGACATCTTTCGTTATTCCATTTATTTCCATTACCGTCCATGCCAGGTAAAGATGACTAAAAAATAAATTTGTTGAATGGTTCTTTTTGTTAATACAATTTTTCCGATACAGCTTTCGCTGTAATTTCACGAACTCTTCTAGCTACTTCATTTCTTCTTTGAATGATTGCTGCGCATAATATGTCGATAACTGATAATTGAGCAATCTGAGAAATAATGGAACTGCCTTCTAACGGGCTTTCTTTTGATGACATTAGCAGGACAACATCAGCCAGTTTGGTAATTGGAGATTTTCCGTTGCTGGTAATACAAATAATTTTTGCCCCCCTTTTTTTGGCAATTTCCAAATTGTGAATCGTATCCTTCGTACTGCCTGAAACAGAAATTCCGATGGCGCAATCATCTTTTGTCAGCAGTGCTGCCGTCATAGCTTGGAAATGACTATCTTGTTTCGCGTCGCATTTGATTCCGATTCTGGTTAAGGAATTTGCCGCTTGAAGGGCGGTTAAACCCGATGAACCAACTCCAAAAAATACATTCGTTTTTGCAGAAAGAATTAAATCGATCGCTTTTTCAACTTGCTTTTCATCTAATAGCTGACGATTTTCTTCAATGATTTTCATATGCTTTGTCGTCGTTTTATTAATAATGGAAAGAGTTGTATCATTTTCAACAATTTCCTCTTCATCATTCGTAAACGGCTGCACTAAATCTTGGGCCAATGCCAATTTAAAATCTTGAAAACCATTAAAGCCCATTTTCCTGCAAAACCTAAGTACCGTTGTTTCCCCGACACCCGCTCTTTCGGCCAATTCTGTCACCGAGCAATAAATGATATCTTGCAAATGTTCTAAAACATAATCGGCAATTTTAGTTTCAGTTTTTGTTAAACCATTATAATAACTCTTAATTTTTAAAATCGTATTGACATTACTCATATGAAACATCCTTAACATCCAATTTTTTCAGCCATATAGCCTCAAGATTTTCTAACTTTTTATATACATAATAAATATACAATTTGCCAACATCTTGCATTTTCAACAGTTTTTCGGGGACTCCCCCATCAATTTGAACAAAAACATCTTTCATTTTTTCTTTCCGAATCTTCAGATCTTTTATTAACTTCGCCGCGGATGAAACATTTGCTTTTCCCGGATCAACCGGGCGATATGGAAACAGCGGAACATTCCATTTGGAAACATGAGACAATACTTCTTCCAATTGCTTAAATCTTTGTTTCCATTGTTCCTCTTTTTCGCCAAAAACACTGTAAAAATCTTTTTCAATACTGCAGTAATCATCACCCCAGGCAAGACGTGCAAAATAATAAGCGTTCATTAATTGGACATCTTTCCAAGGATAGATTACATCTAGTCTATCGGCATTATTCTTTGGAACAAACGGTACGATTAAGTTCACAATACCATCGATTTGCAAATTTTTATAAAAAGCCATATCTTCATTTATTCTTTGAAACAATGGCGGGAATAATTCCGACAACATAAAGTGATCGCTATAATATTCGAGAATACAGAGTTCTTGATTTTGTTCTGCGGTTTTTTTCCGCCAATCTTGCAATGCATTACAAGCCCGCTCCTCTTTATGATATGGCTGCCCATAATTTCTGCCCCAAAAAGCAAATAAAGTATCGACCGGATAAGGGCGGTCAATATATTCGTTTAATTCTAGCATTTCCCATGAAAGTCCGGCATTATACGCAATATGTTCCGCCTTTATATTAGGCAAACAATTTTGGATTCTCGCGATGAATGATAAGTAATCGAATAAAAACCTTTTATTTTTGACTCCTATATCAGGAGGCCACAATGAAACCCGATCGATTTCTTCCGTTTCCTCACAATACTTCTTCACTTTTCCGATTAAAATTTCTTGCCAAGATAAATCTTGAAAATCAAGCTGCTTCGAAACAGGCATCTCATGATTTTCCAATAAAAAATGTAGGCTGTGGCCGCCCAAAGTTAAATGCAATCCGCGTTTCGATATTTCATCTTTTACTAACCATTTTATTTTATCCCAAAGGATATACGTGAAAAAAAGTTCATTGATATAATGCTTTGGAGCCCAATCAATAATTTTAAGTATAAAATCGGGATCATCATAATATTCGATCACGAGCCCCCTCCGTTTTAAATCCGCTTGAAAAACGCCGGTAAGGTCCGTAGGTTGTGACCGAAAAACTCCCTGGTCCTCGTCAAAAAATGATACCCATCGATAACCAAATAAATATTTACATACGTGGTATACGCCAAAAAGAACGGATCTAGGATTGGAACCGATGATCGAAATGTTCTGGTTATCACGAACAATTTCGAACGCATCGATATCTCCAACCCGTATTCGACTGCATTTCATCAGACCATTGTTCATAAAATCAGAGACCAGGCCCAGCACAAATGTAAAGTCTGTGTGATGATCAATCTTCCTTACATATTTTTGCAACTCTTCAGCGGCAAATCGTATTGTTTTGTCAAAACTTAAACATTTTGTCGCAAAGGACGACATGGCGAGAGCCTCCTATTTTCCTCGAAAGGAATGAACGAATTTGAACAAAATATCTACTCCTTAATGGCTCCTGCAGTTGAACCTTCAATCAAACGTTTTTGGAAGATCAGATAAAAGATCGTTACCGGGATAAATGACAAAACCAGCCCCGCATAAAGTGCTCCCCAGTCCGTATGATATTGTTGTATCATCATGATATTTGCCAATTTCAGAGGTAATGTTTTATACTGGTCATCATTTATCAGAATTAATGCCAAAATATATTCGTTCCATATCCCGACAAAATTAAAAATCGCTGCCGAAATGAGTCCCGGTTTTGCCAAAGGGAACATCACTTTCCAAAATAATTTCCAAGGTCCGCAACCATCAATAATCGCCGCTTCCTCCAGCGAATGGGGGATTTGGTTAAAAAAGGCAATTAGAATGAAAATCGTAAACGACATGGAATAAGCAATATAAACCAACATCAAACCGGGAATGCTGTTAACCAAGTTTAATCCATTCATTAATAAAAACAACGGAGCCATCGACAAAAAGGTCGGAAGCATCAATCCCATCAGAAAAATTTTTTCAATGGTCAGGCGGAAAAGAAATTTTTTCCTGCTTAATACATAGGCGGCCATAGCGGCAATCACAACGATGAAAAATACAGTGATTATTGTGACGTACATACTATTTACAAATCCTATGCCCAATCCCGCTTCTTTCCATGCTCTGACATAGTTGTCCAATGACAGTTTACTTGGTAAAGATAATGGCTTTAATAGAATTTCCGCAGATGTTTTGACGGAATTAACAAATACCCATATTACCGGAACGATAATCAGGACGGAAAGGATTGTTAAAAAAAGATGGCTCCCAAAATCTCTGATTACCTTTTTCACCCTTCACTCCCCCTCGTAATTTTCAGAATAAACAGCGAAGCAAGCATAGTTAATATTAAAAATACGACACCTATGGCTGAGGCGTAGCCAAAATTAAAATTTTTAAACGCTTGTTCATACATATATAATGAGATCGGCTGGGTAGAACGATTCGGTCCGCCTGCCGTCAACAACTGAGGCATTTCAAATACTTTTAAAGTATTTATGAAAGTAAAAATGATTACCACTTGAAGGACATCCTTCAGCATCGGCAGCGTAATAAAAATCGTTTTTTGAAACTTTTTCGCCCCATCAATCTCTGCTGCCTCCAATATATCTTGGGGAATATTTAATATTGCCGCTAATATTAAAATCGAGTAAAAACCAACCATACGCCAGATATCTACAAAAACAATACTGCCAAATGCGGTTTCCGTTTTCCCTAACCATTCCGTCATGAAACGGTCCAGGCCAACCATGTCCAATAAGCCGTTCAGCATGCCGCCAACCGGGTTAAATATGGTCGACCAAAGCATGGCAATGGCAACGCTTGGCAAGATGTAAGGAAAAAATATGATTGAGCGATAAAATTGGAACCATCTTGTGTTCATAAAGTGGGAAATGGAAATTGCTATAATAACAGATAAAATTAATACGAGAGGAACTTGAAACAATATATATTTACCGGTTACTTTTAAAGCATTTACAAAATTTTCATCTTCCAGCATTCGCCTGTAATTATCTATACCTATCCATGTTTTTGCGCCCAAACCTCTCCAATTGTAAAAACTCATTCTTAACGCATTAATGGACGGATAGATAACAAAAATTAGATATAATATTAAAGCCGGTCCCAGGAAAAATAGGATCGCCCATCTGTCATTTCTTTGTTTCATCTTTACACAACCTTTCAAAGGAGAGAGGTCCAAAATTGCATTTCAGACCTCTCCTGATATACCGCCAGCGAAAATTACCAGGAAAATTCGACTTTTTCTATGTTTTTGTCATTCCTTGTTTGTTCGGCAAATTTCTCTGCCTTTTCAGCGAATTCTTCCGGAGTTATTTCGCCGAGCATTAAACTTTGGTAAACATTGATGATATTTCCGGCCATTTCCGGATAAGAATCGTTGATCGCTGTTGGGGCATACGTCCCCTTTGCTTCTTGCATCAGTTTTAATGCGCTTTTTAATGGTTCAGATTGAATGGCTTCCTCTGTTCCTTTAACAACACTTGCCAATCCTTTCGTTCGCACCATTTTCTTTACTTCTTCTTTACTTGAAAGGAATTTCAAGAATTCCACCGCTTCATCTTTATTTTTCGAACCTTCCGGGATATACCATGCGCCGCCCCAGCCGGTCGAAACCGGAGCCAACTGTTCACCCTTTCCGCCCGGATAACCAGGTTGATTCAATGCCCTCAGCTTAAAATCTTTTGGAATGACGTCTTTCATTTCGCCTTCCAACCAAGTTCCGGCCATAACAAATAATGCTTTCCGTTGAAAGAACAGGGTTTGTGCTTCAGTATGCGAAAGCCCGAACGTTCCATCCATAAACAATCCTTCTTTCACCATTCTTTGCGATTCTTTTGCCGCCTGAATAAAGCTGTCTGATTTCCATGCCCCTTCTTTTAAATTGAATGCATCCAACAACGCCTGTTTTCCGCCGATTCTCTCTACTAAGGGCAAGAATATGCCATAAAAATAATAACCCGGATATTTCCCTGGAACTGCAAAAACGGCAATATCTTTTTTTGCTGCTTCGTCTCTTAATTTGTATAAATCGTCTTGTGTTTTCGGCAATTGCCATCCATTATCTTCAAATAATTTTTCATCATACCACCATACATACCCGGAAGAAAAAATGGTAGGTATGCCATAAGTTTTTCCGTCTTTTTGCAAGTTGAATTGTCCCGGTTCAAACGTATCTATCCATTTTTCATCACTTCCATAGGCTTTTTCTTGTAAATAATCATCCAAAGGTGCGATCATTCCATCATTGATGACTCCTTGAATATCAAAACTCGGTCCGGGATTGATAATATCCGGAACATCCTTCGACAAAAATCTCGTTTGCAGCTGCTGATGAATGTCCGGGCTAGAGATGACTTCAATTTCCACATTTTTATTTTTTTCCATGTACGCTTTTGCAGAATCTTTAACCCATTCCGATCCAAATCCGCCTTCAAACATCATCACTTCCAGTTTCACTTTTTCATTATTTTCTTTTGAAGTTTTATCGCTTCCGCTTGAAGAACTGCATCCGCCCATCAACAAAATTGTTAAAACCAGAACGATTGTCCCTATTTTCTTCATGAATAAACCTCCCCATTTAATCTAAAAAGGACTGATTTAATTCTTTTAAAATTAATCCGGACAGGATCATCGCATTGGTCCATCCGCTTTCGATGCAGTATGCCCCCCAGCCTGTATCACCATTGTTGCCGAAGTATTCTTGCTTGTGCAGATGAAAAGAACGCATCCACCCCCCATCAAATTCTTTTTTCCGGGAAGAGATTTGAATCATGGAAATATATTGACAAAGCTTTTCATGAAAATCTTTTATTAATAAATCTCCTGTCGCTTTCCATGCCTCCCAACCATTGACAATTAAGAAATTATTTGTGTATAACTGGTCGGCAATACCTTCTCCGTTTTCTCGAAAGACTCCGGTATCTTCGGCACCATACCGGTCAGGATCCGGATTGTCTCTTTCCTCCACACCGCCCATTTCATGTTGACATTTCATTAAATAATGAACCGTTTCATACAATCCTTCACGAATGGCTTTGTCCTTTGTTAATGCATACAGGAGGGATAATGAAAATAAAAATCTGCTGTAGCCTGCCGTTTTGCTGTACAGAAATTTCATTTTTTCCTTATTCTGCAACAAGTGCATGGTGCCCCGTATAGCCGTTTGCAAAAAGGCTTCATCTTTTGACACCAAATACGCCTGAATGAATGCCGCATGAACGATGCTTTCAAAATGTGGATTCATACTGCTTTCCGCCAATTGCCGAAAATATGGGATTCCCTTTTCAAATAATTCCTTTTCACGGATCGCCTCAGGCCGCAAACCGTTTTGATTTTGAGTTTTCAAAAGCGAATATGCTGTCAAGAGACCGCGTTTTTTATATTCTTCATACCCGGTTTTCCGATATAAATAGAGAAGTATGAAGGCAATCCAGCCATTATCATCCGAAAAAATTTGGTCCGGTTTATCTTTCGGAAATCTAAACCATTTCCAAAACCCATACGTATGGGACGCCGGATCCAGATCTTGATAGCCTTCTTTGAACAAATAAGCAAATAGGTTTTGCGAGATCCGTAACCATCTCTCTTCTTTTGTATATTGGCCATATAGATAAAACATTAAAGCCGTATGGGCGTTACAATCCGGCCGGAAATCTTTGCTTATGTCACTCCGGATGGAATGAACGTTTTCATAAACGCCTGAACTTCCATCTTCTTTTGGCATGATTCCTGATTGAAAAAACCAGTTAATGCCTCTTTCAATGGTTTTTTTCACATCTTTTTCCATTGAAATTTGAATAATTGGATGGATCGTTTTTATCGGTAAACGGAATTCCGTTTGCAACCATTTCACTATTTGGTTCCATAACCAATGCGGCCTTAAGGTCCATAATTGATCATTGCTTAAAAAGGAAAATGTCGAAAAAATCGTTTTTCCTTTTCCATGATTTTTTACGACAATTCCTGGATAATCCCCTTTTTGTTCAGTTTCATGGGTTTCTTTAAAATTCCCGATGTCCAGAAGAGTGTCTGAATCAAAAGCAAATCCTGATAGAAATGGACCTTGCCATTCGAGTAACTGTCCTTTCCGGCAAAAATTTGAATGTATTGCAACCCGAATCTTTTCCAAGCGGCGATTCGTCGCAGGAAATTCTTGTTTAAAACCAAATAAACGGGAACTTGGGAAATCTTCACAATTAATGAATTCTCCGTACAATACGCCGCCCTGTTCCACAAACCTCCATAGCTTCTCAATGATTTTATAGGACATTTTCAACGGTTCGTCTGATCCTTTCCCGTTGATAAAAATAAAATCGAATTTATGCAAATCTTCTTCCAGTAATTCTTCCAAGACGGAAAAATGAGCCGTATAGTTTACCAGCGCTGCCATCTGCTTGCGATTTTCGATAAGGGCAATCAATAATATTTCCTCCCTTTTTGGTATAAGGGTATATAGAGATTCAAAACCGACCTCGGCATTCATGCAAAGTTGTACCGAAACCAAGCTTATACTTTATGAATCTTTGGCCATTCTAATTCGATTCCCGCTTTCACCAGTATGGATTGAAAATCTCTCAAACGATTTTCATTTGCCCTCACTGCGCGAGGCTGAATATTTTTGTCGATACAATAAGAAGCTAAATAACCTGCAGCTTCCCCGATATTCCACTCAACAGGATGCAAACGATAGCACCCGTTCGTAATATGGGTTGTCCCAATGTTTTTATTGGCAGGTATTAAATTTTCCACCCTAATCGGAAGCAAGCTGCCTAATGGGATTTGAAAGGGATAAGCAGAAAAATCAATATATGGATCGAGCCCTGTGCTTGGATGCAAATCAACCCGGTAACACCCGATTCCCACGCTGTCAGCAAAAAAATCGGCTTCTTTTTTTTCAGGAATCTCTGCACTGATATGCTGTTCGAGGATTGTAAATTCCGCTCGGATTCTACGGGATTCACGAATATAAGGATACATGGCAAATCCATCTTCTGTACCCAAAACATCTCCCCGTAAACGCAATCCCGGGTAACCGGTTCCGCCGTCCGGACGCGGAGCCTCTGTCTGCAACCAATATAACAGGGATAAACTTAATTGTTTCGCTTGATATAAATGCTTTTCTTTCTCATCTTCAGAGACATCGATCAGCGGACCTAACCAATAATCATTTTGCGGCCAGTTAACAATCGTTATATCACTTTCATATGTTCCTTTTTCAAAATTGGTCTTGTCGATAATCCGCCGATATTTCCATAATGAAAATTTTCCAGGCTGTTCGAATAATACATATTCCACCGGTTCTAAGGTGTGGGGAACGAGACCAAACCAACTTAATTGCCGATCCGGCCAAAATGGCGCCTGGTAATTTTTCCAAAAATCATACAGTTCCGGCTTTTCAATGGTATGGTCTTCATTTTCTATGTAATCGATTGCAAAACAATAGGTAAATGACTGCATATTATATGGTTCTGCTTCACCCGGCACCGCATGCGGTTCTCCTGTTTCTTTTTGCGATTCTGCTCCAATCACATACTCCACCTTGGCAAGAGGCAAAACATCTCCCATTTCAGTTGCATCCAAAAATATTCTTCCATATAACTGGATTCGGTCGCCTGTCCATTTATGAACAACCGTCACTGATTCCACATAATCCAAAATGGTCTCAGCAGATTCAATCTTATACTCCAGCAATAAAGTCAATTTTCCACTATGCAGATAAGGGGCAAGCATATCGTAGAACACTGCTAAAGCCGCTCTTGGCTCATGGCTGATTTTGCTGACAAGGGCATTCCCCGGATTAAAATAGGGGTTCATTCTTTGACAAGTTATAACTGGAAAATTGCGAAAATAGTATTCTCTAATTTTTTGACGAAATGTTTTGTATGATTTCGTTGCCCCAAAATTCTCAATCCATGGATGTTCATCAGGAGGCACACCTTGAGCAGTCAATTGTCCTCCGATCCATTTTGTTTCTTCAGTCAAAATGACCTTTTTACCGGTTCTGCATGCCGCCAAGGCGGCTGAACAACCGCCTATGCCTCCGCCAATAATGACGATATCCGCTTTTAATTCTTTAAAATAAGCCAAGCCAGCCACCTCTATTCATTGACTCTATGACAGATAATCTTGAACCATTAATGCCGCACCTATCATTCCGGCATCATTTTTTAACTCTGCTCTCTTAATTTGGATGGGTGAGACCGAATTTTTGTTCATTTTTTCTACGAATGGATCCCACCAATACTGACTGGAATTTATAACACCGCCGCCTAAAATTAACCCATCCACATCTAAAATATTTTGTAATGATCTTAATCCAATCGTTAAATGATCGATGAAACGGTTTACAATTTTCTTTGCTGAATCGTGATTTTCCTGAGCTAAACGAAAAACTTCGACAGGGGTTACTTTCATTTCTTTTAATTGTTTATCATCTTCAATATCCTTTATTAAAGCGGAGCCGGAAACATATTGTTCAAAACACCCACTTCTTCCGCAATTGCATGGTCTGCCGTTCGGAATTAATGTCATATGTCCCACTTCCCCAGCACCGCCATGTTTACCACGATAAAGTTCGCCGTTTATAACAATTCCAGAACCTACGCCAGTTCCTAGCGTGATACATATAAAACTTGAAAAAGAACGGCCGGAACCCATTTTCATTTCTCCATAAGCTGCACAGTTTGCATCATTATCGACACAGGCAAGCATGTGAAAACGTGATTCGATCAAATCTTTTACCTTAACCCCTGTCCAATTCGGCAAATGGTCTGTCGCATATTGAATTACACCACTTGCAAAGTCAACTCTTCCAGCCGTTGCCACGCCAATTCCTTTGATATTTTCTTGTTCATTTAAAAGCTGTTCGATCAATACCAACATCTGCCTAACCAAATGGTTCCTATTTGTTTTTTCTTCAATAGCTTTACAGACCTTGCCATTTGGTGTTATGATCCCCGCTTTTATCTTTGTGCCGCCGATATCAACGCCGATGAAATATTCCACCAATTGTCAACTCCTTTTATTTGGACAAAGAAAGGTTTTCGATTTCTTTTACAAACCGCTTTGTAATTTCCTGTGGACGGGTGATCGCAGAACCGACGACTACGGAATATGCGCCAAGCCGCAAGCATTTTGCGGCCAGTTCAGGAGTATCCACTCTTCCTTCTGCGATTACCGGACAATCGACATTCTTTACCAATTGAACTAACAATTCTTCATCAAATGATTGTATATGAGCCGTATAAGGAGTATAGCCGGATAATGTTGTGGAAATAAGATCCACTCCTAATCGATAGGCGTTAAGTCCTTCTGCAAATGTTGAAACATCAGCCATTAATAAAATGTCAGAAAATTGTTCTTTTATTTCACAATAAAATTGTTCCAAAGTTTTTCCAAAAGGCCGTTTTCGCAATGTCGCATCAAAGGCGATAATATCAGCACCCGCTTCGACAATTTCATGAACTTCTCTTAAAGTCGGCGTGATAAATACATCACTATCCGGATAATTTTTTTTATATAATCCTATAACTGGTAATGAAACTTCTGTTTTAATTTCATAAATATCTGCAGGACCATTTGCCCGTATCCCGACCGCACCGCCTTGAAAAGCGGCAAGTGCCATTTTTTTCATAAAAATCGGCCCATGCAACGGTTCGCCTTCGAGTGCCTGACAAGAAACGATAAGGCCTCCTTTTATTTTTTCTAATATCGGATTCAATACAGTCACCTCATTTTCTTGTAAATAAATTATATTATAGTTTGGAGATAATATCCACTATTTTTTTATTTTTTGAAAAAAATATCCTTCATTTTTTGACAACAATGTGCAAAAGTTATCCTAAGTATTAAAGTGTTCGGTGTATTTATCACCGTTATAAAAATGGAAGCACTCGCCAAATAAGAATAGACGAGTGCTTTTAATCAATTGTTTTGACCTGCCAAAAACTTCTTCACAAATTCATCATCGTTCAAATGGGGATACATCTCATAAATCCGGTCGATTTCTTCCGCCTGGCCGGGAGACAATTTTTCCTTTTCGCTCAGGCAGACGGCGGTTTTCAGCAATCCTTGCCGGCGCAATACTTCATGGATCCCGGAAATGCATCCGGCAAAACGGTGTTTCGCGTCAAAAATGGCCCCGTTGGCATCGGTCAATTCGTTGGCCAGCGCCAAATATTCGGCCGGGATGGCGTCTTTCGTGCGCACCTTTTTGATTTCTTCCAACAACTCCACGGCTTTGGCCGTCCAGACCGCCCACTGGCCCAAAAGCCCGCCGACGATCCGCTTTTCCACCGTTTTTCCGTCGATGGTAAAGCGGAAGGTCGTCAATAAATCCAATAGGATATGATCGTCGTTCCCGGTATATAAGGCGATGTCCCCGCGCCTTTCCGACGCGCAAACGGCCCGGACCACATCGAGGGTTTGGTAACGGTTGAACGGGGCGATTTTGATGGCGTACAGATTCTCGATTTCCGCGGCTTCCCGCCAAAATTCATAGCTCAACAGACGGCCGCCCGCCGCGGGCTGCAGATAAAAACCGAAGACGGGAAGAATCCGGGAGATTTCCTTCACGTGCCGGACAAGATCCCGTTCGCTGTAATGGTTCAAACCGCCCAAACTGACCAGGCCGAGGTGATAGCCGAAACTTTTCGCGATTTCCGCTTCCCTGACCGCCTGTTTCGTCTCCCCGCAGATGCCCGCGATTTTCAAAAAAGGCCGTTTGACCCCCTCTTCTTCAACCGCTTCCGCCGCAAGGGCCAAAACCTTTTCGAACAAATTGTATTTCGGGTCGCGGATCTCGAATTGGGTCGTGTGCACCCCGACGGCAATCCCGCCCGCTCCCGCGCGGATATAATACCGGGTCAGCCGTTTTTGGCTTTCCGCATCCAATTCCTTCCTTTCCGTTAAGGCGAGCGGGTGGGCGGGAATCACGGTGCCTTCCTGCAAATGCCGGAGCAATTCTTCCTGCAAAACGGCCGCCATTAAAAGGCACCTCCCCTTTCCTGGAAACGGGTCGGCTTGGCGAGGGTCGGACCGCCTTCCTGCACCCACTCGCTCACCCAATCGATCATTTGATATAAGGAAACGGACGGGTAGCCGAACAGCTGAAAACATTTGCCCGCATTGCTCAATAAGGCGGTGTCCGCTTCCTCATTGACGAATACCGGCTGCTTCCCGAACCGTTTGCCGAATTCCAGCGCCACCCGGCGGACGGAGATGAGCTCCGGACCCGTCACATTTAAAATATTGGCCGGGCTTTTGCAGTGCAAAAGGGAACGGAGGACATATTCATTCGCATCCCCCTGCCAAATCACGTTGACATGCCCCATCGTTAAATCGATCGGCTTTTCCCGGTAAACCGAGGAGGCGATTTCCAATAGCACCCCGTACCGCAGATCGATCGCATAATTTAACCGGAAGATTAATACCGGGATTCCCCTTTTTTTGGAAAAATGCTCAAAGATCCTTTCCCTTCCCAGGCAGGATTGGGCGTATTCACCGATCGGCGAAGGCGGATCGGCTTCCGTCGATCCGCCGAGTTTCACCGGGGTCAGCGGATAAACGTTGCCGGTCGAAAAAACAACGAAACGGGAATCGGGCAATTGTTCCGCCACCCTCCCGGGCAAATAACTGTTCATCGCCCACGTATAATGTTCGTTCCCGACGGTGCCGAATTTGGTTCCCGCCATGTAGATCACATTTTTCGCCTTTGGAAGTTTCTTCAAATCCTCCTCATTCAACAGATCGCAGGCCACGGTCTCAATGCCGCACGCTTCCAGCTCTTCACGTAAAGCCTGGTCGGAAAAGCGGGAAACGCCGATCACCCTTTTCTTCAATCCCGCGGCATCGATCGCGTTTTTCGCCAGCTTCGCAAGACTTGGCCCCATCTTCCCGCCGACGCCTAAAATCATTATGTCCCCGTCTATTTTTTTCATATCTTCAATCAGCCGCCCGGAAGGAGCCGTCATCCGTTGTTCCAGTTCTTCCAAAGTTCGCATCCTTGATCCCCACCCCTTTTCTTATCTGATCAAGTCCTCCTATTTGTGTAAAATCCTGCTCCCGGTCAAGGGAACATCGCCTTCTGAAAATTGGAACGGCTTTGCGCCCACTTCTTTTTACACAAATTCCTGGACTTCATCTTTCTTATCTCCTTGTTTCCGGCGGTTTGCCGGATCTCCTTTTCGCTCGCATCCTCCCTGAGGGAGATTCAGCCCCGCAGGACGTGGAACCTTTTTGGAAAGGCCGGCGCCTTCCCGATAAAACCCTCGTTCTTGGCGATTCCGCTGCCTTAGGAAGCGCCGGCGGCGTTACCGAGGCGCGCTTCTGAGAACCAGCCTTGTGAAAAACTGCCGGCGCCCATTTGAGAAAATCATTCTATAAACCACTTGATCCGCCTTCGGAATATCCGCAAAGCACCGAACCCGTTCCCATTCGGAAAAACCGCCGCCGTCGGGACCACCATAGCGGCGCGGCGATCTTCTCGGACCCGTTCTCCTTTCGGGGAGCCCGCGCCTCAAAGCAGCACCGGCGCCGGCTGGCCGCATTCGGGATCCCGACCATATCCAAAAACCGTACCTCAAAGAAGCACCGGCGCCTTTTTCGCTGCCGATTCATAGGCCGCCAGGGCCACTTCCACGGCCTTCAGCCCGTCATAGCCGGTGATGAACGGCTCCCTTCCTTCACGGACGCATCGGACGAAATCCCGGATCAGCCCATAATCCATATCAAAACCGTAGAAATCGCGGATGAAGGGCTTCCCCCGGTCCGAAAAAACCTCCACATGTTCCTTGAAGGCATCTACAACCGCGCGGCCTTCGGTGCCCAACACTTCAATCGTCACGTCTCCCCATGTGGGAAAATTTTTGTTTCTCGACCAGCTGGCGTCATGGGAAGCGACGACACCGTTTTCAAAGGTCAGCGTCAACAATCCCGCATCATCGATGCCCCGGGCGCCAAAGACCGTGCCCGCTTGGGCATACACCTCTTTCACCTCTTTGCCCAAATACCAGCGCATGATATCCACCATATGGACCGTATGATCGATCACCGCTCCTCCGCCGGAAAGGCGTTTATCGGTAAACCACCCGCCGGGATTTTGCCCGCGGTTGGTCGTACGGATCGCGATGATCTCGCCGAATCGATGTTCTTGAATCATTTTTTTCAGCCGGGCGATCGGTTCCAAAAAGCGCACGGGGAAGGCAATTTGCAGAATGACCCCGTTCTTTTCGCAAACATCGATCATCGCCCGGGCGTCTTCCAAGTTGGTCGCGATCGGTTTCTCGCACAAAATATGTTTCTTTGCCTTGGCCGCTTTCTCCACAAAATAACGGTGCCTGCTGTTTTCCGAGCACACGATGACGGCCTGCAAATCCCGGTCCAAAAATCGTTCCAGATCCCGATCATAAGCCGCGCCGAACATTTCCGCGGCCTTCTTTCCCCGTTCTTCCTCATCATCGTAAACGGCCGAAAGCCGTACGCCGGGAAGTTTTTTCAGTGCGGAAGCATAACTGTAGGCATGCATGTGGGCAAAACTGATGATGCCGATGTTCATCCCTTCTCCCCCTTCATCCAGAAGTGACGGAACCGTTCGATGGAAGCGGCGGTCTTCTCCGAAAGGGGCCTGGCGTTCTCCAAAATCCGGCCGGCCCAATTCCCTTCCGGAAAAAGCGTCCGGGTCAATCGAATGACCGGCGTTCCTGTTTGTCCCGGCCCTTGCCGGCTGTCCCGGCCGTCCCCGGGAATCGCAAGATCCAGAAACGGGTCGGCATTTTCGCTGTTCCAGCAGATAACGCCCCCTTCGAAACTGAACTCGAATGCAAAATTCTCCTTCAAATAGGAGGCAGCCGTCCATTCGTAATGGCCCATCGTCCCTTCGCCGGCGGCGAAGGCCAGGATGTGGTGGGAGACCGGGGCGTCTTCCCGTCCGCTTTTCATATGAAGATCGCGGACCGGGCCGAATAACTCCTCCAGGAAGACGAGGTCCGCAATAGGGTATTTTCTTTCTCTCCCTTTGGAAATCCGCCTTGCCCGAAGCACGCCGTTTTTACCGGGCAGATGCTCGCGCAATTTCGGATAAACGGGCGCAAGCAGCGGATCATAATAGAAATGGCGGCGGGCCTCCCGCTCGTTTTTTTGCACGGCATCCCAATGGTCCAGCAGGAAGGGCAGGGAGAAATACAGGGAATTTCCGCTTTCCAGCAAATAGGCCAGCCCCTCTTCGCTCACTTCCTCTTCGATAGCCAATAGATCATCCCCGGTCCGGCTGTTCATTTCCAGCCGCTCCCTGATTTCGTCCAAGGACAACATCCGCCTTCCATCGTTCCGGCTTCCTTCCAGGATAATTTTCATGCGATTCCCCCCTATGAAACCTATTTCCGCGGCCGTGGCGGCCCGCTCCGGATCTTCAAGGCCTTCATGTTCCGGCGGCAGCCACCGGCCGTATTCCGCATCTTTCAGTTGCTGAAGGATCTCTGCCAGCTGAACGTCCCTCTCGGATGGAAGGACGCCCGCCCCCTCCTCCCCGGTCAGCGGCCGGAAGCCGCCCGCCGGATCCGTTGCCCCTTTTCCTTTTCTTCCGTGAATCTTTCGAATGCGCATGGACGATCACCTCTTTTCACTCTGGCGAAGGCTTCCCGGCCGGATCTTTCCCGGGCGGGCAAAAAATTTTCCGCAGCAAAGGAGGAAATATCCGGGCTCTCCACGCCGGCCGGGAAAGTCCGAAGCCGCTGAAACGGTCCGGTGAAGGCCGGATCTGCCGGCGCCGGCCTTCTTTAACCGCCCCATCCCGGATGCATGCCCGGGCGCCTTCCGCTTTCCGCCGCTTAGGACAAGACAACTTCTCTTCCCGACCGCGCCGATTCGTAGAGGGCGGTTAAAATCCTCATGATTTCCACGCCGTCCTCCACCGGGCTTAACGGTTTTTCCCTGCCCAAACAGCTTTGCACGAAATGATCGATCTCATGATAAAAGGCTTCCTGGAAATCGAATGCGGGATGGTCGATCTGCGGAGCCATATTTAGAATGGTGTTATGCCTTTCGGTAACGATCAGCAGTTTCGGCTCGATTTCCGCGCCGCCCTTTTCCCCGTAAATGCTCGCCGTCACCGCTTCCTCTTTCGCGTGCAGCGTGTAGCTGACATCCACATAAAGGGTCGCGCCGTTTTCAAACCGGATATAACCGTTGGCCAGATCCTCCACCGTGTTCCTTTTTTCATCGTAATCCGCGGCCTTGTAGAAGGACAGATTTTCGATATGGGCCCGGTTCCCCAACTTGCGGTAGGTGCTTCCGCTTACGGATGCCGGCTTCGGCTTGCCCATTAAATACCAGCACAAATCGATCATGTGAACCCCCAGGTCGATCAGCGGCCCTCCCCCGGACCGTTCGCTGTCGCTGAACCATCCTCCGGGATTTCCGAGCCTGCGGATGCACGAGGCTTTCGCGTAGTAAATTTTCCCCAGATCGCCACGATCAATGAACTTTTTCAACACCTTGACATTGCTTGCGTGCCGCCGGACAAAACCCACCTGCAAAATCTTCCCGGATTTTTTCACGGCTTCCGCCACTTTGACGGCTTCTTCCATCGTCCGGCTTAACGGTTTTTCCACCAAGACGTGCTTGCCGGCCTCCAATGCGGCGATGGCGATTTCCGCATGGGAATTGTTCCAAGTGCATATGCTGACCGCATCGATCTCCGGATCCTTTATCAAATCCCGGTAATCGGTGTACAGCTTTTGAACGTTGAACCTTTTCCCTTTTTCTTGCAGCCTTTCTTTATGGATGTCGCACAAGGCGGCGAGCTCCGCCTCTTCATGCGCCAAATAGGGCCGGATGTGATATTCGGAAATGGAACCGACGCCGATCACACCCACTTTCAACATTTCGGACCATCCTTTCTGTTCCGTTTTTGACACGCGATCCCTTGAGAAAGGATCGCAAGAAAGCGCTTTAAACCGAAACGGCGGGAACCGGCTTTCCCGGGAGATAAACATTCCCGCATCCTGCCGGTCCATAAAGGCCCGGGGCAATCCCGCGCCCCCGGCCCCGGACGCCGCCGGCGGCCGGGGTCTCCTTTCGGACGCGCCCGCAGAAAAAATGATGCGGGGACGGCGACAACGCGCGGGCCTTTTTTCGGCCTTTCGGACCCGGCCGGGGCCATGATGAAAGAGAGGGCCAACAAAAGGCAAGCCAGCTCTTCTGACTTTCTCCCTCCGGACCCCTTCGCGGGAAGCCGGCTTACAGGGAAAGCTCTCGCCCCTGTCTTGCCGATTCGTAAAGGGCCCGGATCATTTCCAGCACCCGCAATCCCTGCACGCCGTCGGCAACCGGTGTCTTACCCTTTCGGATGCATTCGAAGAAATGCTGAAATTCTTCTTCATACGGGTGATTTTCCTCGAATTGGGGATGGATTTCCGACAGGATCCTCCGTTCTTCCCGGTAGAGGGTTAACGGAGGGAGGGAAATTCCCCCTTTCGTTCCGTATATTTGCATCGAGAGCCCTTCATCCTGTTTCCCGTTCAGCGCCCAGGATGTTTCCAGCGCCAATACCGTTCCGTTTTCGAAGCGGATCCACCCAGCGGCGAAATCCTCCACATCGTGGACGGATTTCACCGTCTCCCCGCTGGATTTCCAGGAGGACAGAAAGCGTGTTTCATAGTTTCCCAAGGCTTGGACCGCATGGCCGGAAATCCTTTGGGGCCGGGGGCAGCCGAGCAGCCACCAGGCCGCATCCAAAATATGGACCCCGATGTCCATCAGGACGCCGCCGCCGGAAAAGGAGCGGTCGGTAAACCAGCCTTTCGGCGTCCCTCTCCTCCGCAGCAACTGCGCCTTCACGTAATAAATATCCCCCGGCATTCCGCTCTCGATATATTCTTTGGCGATTTGCACATCCCTGCGGAAGCGGGAAACCATCCCGACCATGACGATCGCCCGGTTTTGCCCGGCCGTCCGGATCATGTCTTCCGCTTCCTGCGGGTTTACGCCGATCGGTTTTTCAAGGAAAATATGTATTCCTTTCGCTGCGGCCGCCGCCGCATAGGGAATATGGGCGGAGTTCGGGGTGCAGATGACAACCGCATCCAACTTCTCCCGGGCGATCATTTCCAGGCCGTCCCGATAGCTTTTCGGGACCGCATATTTCCGGGAGATTTCTTTCAAACGTTCTTCATTGACGTCACATACGGCCGCCAGGATGACGTCCTTCCGTTTCGCCAAAACCGGCAGATGAACTTCTTCCACGATGGAACCGATCCCGATGATTCCGACTCTGAATCGCATCGCCTTTCCCCTTCTCCCGTATACGCAGATTCTCTTAGCGAACTCCTTCCCCTTCGCGCCGGTATTCCCGCTTCCTTTTTGCGCGACTGGACCCCTGATAAAATCTCTTCCTCCCGGCGATCCTTCCCGCGGAACCAGCCTTTTTCCGTTTGCGGAAAAATACGGGGATACCCGCCGCCAGCCCCGCTCCTTCTTTCGGCTGTACCCTTCTCCCGGGAGGATCCGTCCTTCCTTTTGCCGATTCCATCCTGACGCCCGCCGCGGCCATCGCATTTCGGCCGCCGGTCACTCGTACTTGATGATCTTGGTAAGCACGGGGCTTTGTTTATCGACGAGCTCGGCATAGGCGTCTTCGATTTGATCCAGTCCGACGACCTCGGTTAAATACGGGGAAACGTTGATCCGCCCCTCGGCGACTATGCGGATGAACTCTTCCACATTCCTTCCCTCCGTCCAGCGGACGAAACCGTACGGATAATCGACGGCCTGTTTTTCAAAAACCGGATCGTATCTTCCCGGGCCGCCCGCCCGGGAAATGAGGATCTCCGCTTCCTTGGCAAACATCCTTTCCCTCGGAAACACCGGCTCGATGTCGCCGACGATCACCACCTTCCCTTTATCCCGCACCCAATTCAAACTGTCGCCGGTCAACGGCGAATGTTTGCCTCCCGCACACAGCAGCACTGCGTCCACCCCGTATCCCTTCGTTTCCCTTTCGATCGTCCTTTCCAGATCCCGAAGGGTCGTAAAGGCGGGAATCCCGGCGGTTTGGCGGAAACTCTCCGCCCTCGCCTCTGAAACATCATAGGGGATCACCCGGTAAAGGGAGGCATGGGCAATTTGGGCGATCAGCTGGCCGAGGATCCCCAAGCCGGCCACAAGCGCCCATTCGCCGAATTGGAGGTTCGCCGTTCTTAACGCATGGATGGCAATGGCGCCCAGACCGCCAAGGGCGGCGGCCTTCGGATCGACATGATCCGGGACTTTGCAGCACAAGGTTTTCGGCACGAGCAAATATTCCGCATGCTGGACATAGGGGGCGCCGTAACAGGCGACATAATCCCCTTTGGCGATCCGGTCCACCCCCTCGCCGACTTCCACCGCTTCCCCCATCGCGCTGTAACCCAGGCAAACCTTCCGTCCGTCGCTCGTTTCAATTTGGGACAATTCCGTTCCGGGGCTGATCGCCGAATACTTCGTTTTGATCAAAACGTAGTGATCCTTGACTTTCGGGATGTCCCTCTCCTCCAAACGGACGGTCCTGTCACTTGAGACGACAACCTTCATTTAATTTGCTCCTTTCCGCATCTTGTTGGATTTCATTCGCCTTGTTAAGATGGAACGAACCCGTTGGACAAAAAATTCTTCCGGGAGCATTCCCGACAGATACAGCCGCAATTCATTGTTCATTTCGCCCAGTTCCTCATAGGTCACGCCGAGATGGGAATATAAGCGGTAGGTCGGGATGATCTCGCGGAAAAGATGAAACCGGGACGGTTTGTAAACGGCCTCGTCCCCGCTTTTTTCCGCTTCCGTTTTCACGGCGGGGATGCTCAACGTATTCCTCCGGATATAACCTTGAACGGCGGGCGAGCCGAGAAAATCGATGAATTTTTTCGCCGCCCCGAACTTACGGGAATGCTTGTTGACGGCAAAGCCGATGATCAACAGCAAGGTCTGCGGCTCGCTCAGATAGGGGAGCGGGGCGATATCATACCGCAAATCCGTTTCGATGAACTCGTTCAAACTGAAATAGGAGGAAACGATCATCGAAACCTTTTCCTGCACGAACAACTTTTCCGCGTCCCTGTCGTTGTCGGACAAAAAGGTTTGCAAAATATCCTGTTCGATGAACAATTGCCGGATGATGTTCACGCTTTCCGTCAGCTTCTCCCCGTCAAAGGACACGCCGCCGTTTTCATCCCGCTTGAAATACACATGATTTTGCAAAAGGAAGATCGGCCAGCGGTTCAGGGAAAGGGGATGGAAATAGACCCCGAAATGGCGTTCCCCGGCCCTTTCCTCCGTCAGTAGTTTGGCCGCCTTTAACGCGTCCGCCCACCTCCAGCTGCTGTCGGGAAGCGGCATCCGGTTGTCTTGAAAATGCTTCGGGTTGTAACATAGAACGATCGGTGAAAAGATGAAGGGCCTGACAAAGGTTTTGCCCTCCTCCGGCGACCGAAAGGGCTCCTGCAAAAAAGGATAGATGTTTTCGTCTTGCTCCACCGGTTCGAAAATCTCCCCGGGATTCGGAAATTCGCAAAAATCGTTATAGTTGACCGACACCACGTCGATCATGTCATTTTTGAAAAAGTCGAGCACCGTCCGGTGATACTGGGTATAGGGCAATGGGATGGTTTGAACTTTGATGTTCGGGTGGCCTTGTTCAAACTGTTTCACGATCTCCGAAAACTTGGCTTCCCTTAAAAGGGACGGATAATAGCCCACCCGCAAAATGACCTGATCATAAGGTTTGTTGGACACGACCAGATTTCCGACCCGCGACTTTTTGACGATCAATCCTTCGGAAACCAAAGTTTCCAACCCTTTGCGGACGGAATTTTTGCTCAGGTCGAACCGATGGGCCAAGCTTTGTTCGGACGGCAGATACTCCCCGACTTTAATCTCTTCGTTCATGATTTGGTTCCTTAACGTCGAAATCATATGTTCCAATTTGGCCTGAAATTCTTCCCGATTCGTTTTTTCCGACATCGCCGCATATTCCTTTCCGAACATGGATTTGTTCAAACGTTTCCGCCTATTTTAAGCCGCTCAGCGCAATGCCTTTCACAAAATATTTTTGGAAGAACAGAAAGATGAGAAAGGTGGGGATAAAGGATATGACCGATCCGGCCATTTCAACGCCGAAGTTCCCTTCCTTCGTCAGCATCGACGCCAGCCCCACCGTCAAGGGATACATCTCTTCGCTCGTCGTGTAGATCAGCGGCGTCAGCAGATCATTCCAGCAGCCGATGAAGGCGAAGGTGCCGACCGTGGCGATGACCGGCTTGGACAAAGGAAGCAGGATTTTGAAGAAAACCGTAAAATCGTTAGCCCCGTCCATATAGGCGGCCTCCTCCAGCTCCTTCGGCAGGGTCATCATGAACTGCCGGACGAAGAAAACGCCCAGGATCCCCCATAATTCGGGAACGATCAACGGCCAATAGGTGTTGATCCATTCCAGATTCTTGAACACGATGTAGCGGGGAATGATGAGCAATTGGTTCGGAACCATGATGACCGCCATCATCACCCAGAAAATGAATTCCCTTGCGAAAAACCGCTTCTTCGCAAAAATATACCCGAGAATCGCGGCAAAAAACATTTGGGACATGGGTCTGAATCAACAGGGCCAGGAGCAAACCCAATGCCATGGTCGGCAAAATATAATAAAGGGAAAACAACACCTGTTTCGGCGTTTTCTTCCCTTCCATCATCGCTTGAGGCTGCGGATGACATGGCCAAGGCGATCGAAGAAGAAAAAGAAAAAGAAGGATTGCATTTCCGCTTGGATCTTCGGGATCACGGTGCGGGCGACGGGATGGATGACGCCGGGCCGGGCATATTGGACATATTCCGACAATTGTTTCATCACCGGGTCATTATCGTAAATCGACAGGGCGGACAGTCTTGCGGGAATATATTTGGTCAGTTCATTGAAGGCCTTGGCGTGCTCCGTACTGGTCATCTCCTTGATCAATTGGGCGGCCGCCTCTTTATTTTTGCTGTTGGCGGCTACCACGAACATCCCGGTCGTTCCGAAGGTGGCGGTCTCCTTATCCTTCAGCGGAGGACCGACGACGAAATCCGTAAAGCCCCTTTCCTTCATCAGGTTGACGGTGACCCCCGTTCCCCAGGCGGCCAGGATCTTGTTCTCGACAAAGGGGGTGAAATGGTCAAGGGAGTTGATCGAATCTTTGGGAATGTAACCGTTTTTATACCAATCCTGAATCAATTCCAACGCTTTAACCCCTTCAGGCTGATTGATCACCACATTCCCGTCTTTATCGATGATGTCCCCGCCGGCTTGCCATATCAGCGGATAAAGGCTGGCATTCGGGGTGTTCCCCCCCTCGAAGGTTCTGGCAAAGTATCCCTTTTCCACCGCTTTTTTCGCCAATTCATTGAATTCATCCCAGGTGGTCGGGAGGTGATTCGGATCGCCGCCGATTTCTTTCAATATTTTTGTATTGTAAAAATAGGTTTGGACTTCCCGCAGGATCGGCAGGCCGTAAATTTCGCCCTTATAAGTGACGGAATCCAGCGTCGTCTGGGCAAAATCCTCCTTATCCCAGTCGTCACCCAATAAATCGGTGATGGGCGTGAGCACCCCTTTTTCGGCAAACTGGGCCATCATGTCCGGAATAATGTAGAAAACATCCGGTCCCTGATTGGAGGCCAAGGCGGTTAAAATCTTTTGCTCCCTGTTGGCCCAAGGGATTTCTTCGAATTTGACTTTTACCTTCGGATATTTTTCGTTGAAGCTTTTCGCCATGTTGTTGAAGATTTCCGTCTGCTTCGCTTTCAAGTCCCCTTCAACGAAAGGATGGATCCAAACGGTTAATTCCCCTTTTAACTCTCCCCCTGAATTTTCTTCGCTTGAACTTTTCTTGGATGAGCAGCCGCTGAAGAGCGTCAGGACCAACAAAACGGCCAAAAATACGCCTAACCACTTCTTTTTCAATTTCTCCCACCCCTAAGTTCTGGTTTAAATCTGGTTTACATCTTTATTATTAAGTAATCGCTTTCATAATGTCAACGATTTTTTCTGAAAATATATGATTTTAATAAAATCTTATGATTTTCACTCCTTTTTATAAGATTGTCCAGATATGAACCAGAAAAAGACCGGCAGCGGGGATTGGGCGGCTGAAGGAGGCGGTCCGTGAAAAAGCTTGCCTCTCCGTTCCCGGAGCCGCGAAGATGTTGTCCAAAGAATCCGTCCGGTGTCGGGACCGTCGCGGACTGCGCCGCCAGGGGAAAATTTCTCCGCATGCATCCGGCATTTTTCCCGGGTCCCTTCCCCAAAACGCCCGCTTTCAAATCGGCACGTCCGCCGATCCCGCCAATTCCGGAACGCGGCTCCCGGGTATTTAAGGTTTGGCGTCGGCGGTAGTTTTCCACCAAATAAAAAAAGGGCCGCTTGCCCCTTTCAAACCCATTTCCGGTAAACCTCATATACGCTTTCGGCAAAATGCCCGACGGAAAACCTCCGGGAAGCGCGGTCTTTCAACCGTTCG
>Ga0310836_100183_pt1 | contig 72151 bp, 70 predicted proteins | sample SM_ome_4_FD_201310 | JGI IMG/M metagenome (GOLD analysis project Ga0310836, IMG submission 201310) | Sorghum-adapted microbial communities enriched on stacked mutant (SM) sorghum from Joint BioEnergy Institute, Emeryville, California... ... | reverse complement strand
ATGGAAAGTGTTTTAGACACTCGCAATTCCTCCTTTGAATGTGGTTTAGTCACTAACATTCTTGCCAGAGGTTGCGAGTGTTTTTCATTTTATTTCACCATTTTCACAAAAAATGGTGATGAATCAAAAAATTAAGAAGTTTAAGCCAAAAGGTTTCTTAAAAATTTTATATAAATAAAGGTCTAAAGAACAGAGCACTCCTGATAATTTTGTTTTTGATTATTTCTTTTAATTCCTCCGGTAACTCGATAGTTATTTGGTTATAGTCTGAATAGTTCACGCTTATTTTTTGTTCTGCCGTTAATTTGCTTCCGTCAGATATAAACTTTCCTGAGATAGATTCTTCTATATAAATGCTCTTAATTCTGTAAGTTATCCTATCAATGGTTACAGAAAAATTACGCACATTAAATTCTTCTACATCTACTTCTCCATATTCATCTTCAACAGATTGTAAAAAGATATCCGAAATCTTCTCTTCTGTCGTCTTGCTAGGGTTGGGTACCTCTAAAACAATTTGCCTTCCTTCTTCTTTAATATTAATATTTTGTTTCTCGGCCATCAGCAGATCTGTATAGACGACAGGTCTATGGAATTCCATTAATGATAGATCAATGCTTTTTTGAAATTCTTTATCAGAGATGAGTGACCACTCTTCATTAGGAGGTTTTACATATAGTCCATCCTCAGATCTGTAACCTAGAACCTTCATTTGAAACATACCGCTATTAATTTTTAAAAGTGCTGTAGTATAGTACCTTAAAGGGTTAATGATAACATCACATTCAATTGTAGAACTATTTTTAAGATTCATTTGATCAAAAAAAGTATCTTGTTCCGCTTCTATGATTACCCTCATATTATTAATTTCTGACATACTCTGATTCGCCTTCTCTAATACATCATCGGTTGTTATTGATGGCTTGCTGCATGCGGCAAGCATTAAAAAGGATAATATGCAGAGAAAATACTTCAACGACATCACATCCCCTAGTTCATTCATTATAGCCATTTTTTATATACACTTTCTCATACCATTTTTTTGCCTCCTCAATCAGGTCCTTTCTTAGATCGTGGCCACCTTCAGTCCAATACTCCGTAACTTGGGCACCAGCCTGCTGCAAAGTTTCCGATAGCTCCTTGGTTTCATGTGCCGGAATAAGGGGATCGCGCTTGCCTGCCCCAATGAATACCGATATTTTGCTTAAATCGGGCAATTTGACTCCTCGCAACGGCACCATAGCATGAAATAAAATGGCGCCATGTAACGACTTTTCATCATGATACAGCAAACTTGCCGCAATGTTGGCACCATTTGAATACCCAATCGCTAAGACATGCTCCCGATTAAATCCATAATGTACGGCCATCTCAGATAGAAAATCATTCAGTTGTCTGGTACGCAAAACCAGATCTTCTTCGTCAAACACTCCTTCTGCAATTCTGCGAAAAAAGCGCGGCAGTCCATTCTCCAATACATTTCCTCTTACGCCGAGGATTGAAGCCTCTGGCGAGATCAGTTGCGCCAAAGGAAGCAAATCCCGCTCATTTCCTCCGGTTCCGTGAAGAAGAAGCAATGTGGGCGCCAGATCATTCCTGCCTTTAATAAATACATGTTGATGGTGCATCGCAAACTCTCCCTTTCCCTAAATAAGACAGAAGCATCATATTGTATCTTTGATCCTTGTGTCTAATGGTTTAAGCCTAGCCTCGATTGCTTCGCGTTGATCTTCAAAATAAGGCGGCAGTGAGAGTTTCTCACCCAGATGTTCAAACGGCTCATCTCCTTCAAAACCTGGTCCGTCAGTAGCCAACTCAAACAATATTCCGTTAGGCTCTCGAAAATATAAGGATTTAAAATAGTAACGTTCGACAAATCCGGAATTGGGTATTCTAAGCTGATTCAACCATTCAATCCACTTATGCAGCTCTTCCTCATTCTCGACTCTAAAGGCCACATGGTGGACGCTTCCTCTTCCTTGCATCTCACGAGGAAGATCAGCACGCGTCTCAAGATGGACTTCAGCTCCCGTGCCGCCCTCACCTGTCTCAAAAACGATAATGTCCGGTTGCCCGTTTATGCTTGATGGGTATTTTCCTTTTTCGCGAAAACCGAGAACCTGAGTTAAGAAACTTGCGGTTCTTTCAGGACGAGATACCGTCAAAGTAACAGGACCCAGTCCGCGAATTGCATATTCTTGTGGGATCGGGCTCTTCTCCCATGGCTTCCCCCCGGCAACACCCGCGTTATGTTCATCCGAAACGAGCATGATGCGCTGTCCTTCAAAGTCGCGAAACGCTATTGTTGCTCGGCCAGTATGGTGAGAGATTTCGTCGTGTTCAACCCCTAACTCTTCAAAGCGGACTTTCCAATAATTTAAAGATTGATCGTCAGGGACACGCAACGAGGTAGAAGTAATACTATTGGTCCCCTGTTGAGTTGGCCCGGCATAAGGAATTTCAAAAAAGGTAAGATCAGTACCCGGGTTCCCCCTCTCATCCGCATAAAAGAGATGGTATACAGAGGTGTCATCTTGGTTCACTGTTTTTTTCACAAGCCTAAGACCTAGTGTTTTGGTGTAGAATTCGTAATTCTTCTGCGCATTTGCGGTGATTGCGGATACGTGGTGCACGCCTTTAAGCGGTTTGCGATCCATTTAATCACTTCCTTAATGTAACTTCAGTTTAATCAGTACCTTTCCTTTTCATTATACTATTATCTTATCACATAAATACAGAAATAATTAATGATTGCTTGCACACTGGCTCAACTGCGTCGCAGCAAGCCCTTTTAGAGCCTTTAGCCAGCGTGGGTTCATGAATGTGGGAACGTTAGGTTCTTTACCTATGGTTTTGCTGCATGGTGCGGAGACCCGCAAGAAATGTGTCGATCATCAAATGTAAACTCTCATCCAGATCAAGCGGAATTCCAAATCCGCCTTTTTGTTCGAGGGAGGCAAAACCGTGCAGCAGGCTTCGTATTCCCCGGACGGCATGAATGGCCATTTCGTTCTCTAACCCATAATGGTTAAATACACGAACAACAAGGTCAACCACTTCCTCCGCAGCATGTCGCAATGCTGGCTGTCCAGTATCAGGGGCTCTTAAGGTTGCCTCGTAAAGCCCCGGATGCTCACGGGCAAATGCCACATACTCTTTAGCAAATGCGCGCACCGCGTCATCTCCGGAAAGCCCGATCACTGACCGGATCAATCTGTTTCTAAGCTGTTCCAAGCCGTAAACCGCCAGCTTCATCCGTAAACCATTCAATCCATCGAAATGGTTATATAAAGAAGGAGGGCGGATCTTTAGCTTCTTTGCCAAAGTGGTCAGTGTGACCGATTCAATGCCATTTTCATCGGCAATTTCAGCTGCGGTTTTCAAAATGGTATTCATGTCAAGACCGATTCTTGGTGACATATGAACCTCTCCTTTATCGGGCAGTATCAATAAGATTTTGTTCTGCTGCAGCGATCGCTTGATTAATCGCTGTTATCGGGTGCTTCAACATTCTCCCGTGTCCGACTGCCAGAATGGACGGATGTAATGATTTAATTTTGCGCGCGCTTTCCAAAGCGATTTGCTTATTCCAAGTAGCCATGGCGGGGAAAGGAAACCATGGTCTCAATTGTCCCGCTACCGCAATACCGCCCCTGATTTGAAAAGCATCACCAGCGATTAGAAGATGGTTGCGCGTATCGAAAAATGACATCGAACCCGGCGTATGACCCGGCGTATACACAGCGAGCAAAGAACCGATACGATCTCCTTCTTCAAGCAAAACATCGGGTTTAGTCCTTATTTTGACCGGTACTCCGCCACGGATAGGCGTATCGGGTTCATTCGGGTCAAGAGAGCGATCTCCACTCAATAGACGCGCATCCCTTCTGGAGATATGGACCTTAACCTCCGGTAGCGCCTCCTTAAGCGCATCGAGTGCGCCCACATGATCGCTATGCGCATGAGTCAATACAATTCGCTTGATCGGTTTTCCAATCTGTTTTGCTGACTGCAAAATCGCTTTTACACTATAAGGTAATGCAGCATCAATTAGCGTTAAACTATCTTCTTCCTCTACCAAATAACAATTAACGGGAAAAAGGCGCGGCAGAAAAGATAATTGGTAAAAGGTCTGTTCACGAATCATTCTCATGATTATACCTCTTTCAATTTGTATTATAACTAATATCATTAGTTTTATAATAACTAATAATATTAGTTTATGCAACAAAAAGAATAGTCAGCTTACACTGACCATCATCGCATAAAATGCTTATTTTGCCAAACCATGTTTATAGGCATATATCGCTGCCTGTGTACGATCTTCTACGCCTAACTTGGCAAGAATATTGGTTACATGGAATTTCACCGTTTTGATGCCGATATACAATTCATCTGCAATATCTTGATTTGATTTCCCCTGTGCGAGCAGACGAAGCACTTCCATCTCTCGTTCCGTCAATTCTTCATGCGCGGCAACCGGTTTATTGGGTTGGCGCAAGCGGTTCATCATCTTTGCCGCCACTTGCGATTCAAGTACCGATTGGCCTCGGGCTGCCGCGCGGATCGCATCGGCAATCTCCGTTGCGCTGGAAGTCTTCAGCAAATAGCTGAAAGCGCCCGCTTCAATCGCCGGATACATTTTCTCATCATCGATAAAGCTTGTAAGCACAATCACTTTACAATCAGGATGAATCTCCATCACCCTTCGCGTGGTTTCAATGCCGTCCATTCCATCCATAACGAGATCCATTAGGATGACATCGGGCTTATATTCTTGTGCCAGACGTATGCCTTCCAGCCCATTGCTTGCCTCGCCGACAACTTCGATCCCTTCTTCCGTGCCAAGCACGGCAGCCAATCCAATGCGTACCATCTGATGATCATCGACCAATAATACTCTAATCGGTCTTTCCATCTCGATCCCCATCTTCTCGATACCACTCACTTTCTTCTTTTAATACCGGTATACGAATCTCAATTTTTGTCCCTTTACCTGGTGCTGTCAGAATTTGCAGCGACCCTCCAATCTCATTTACCCTTTCCTGAATCGTTTGTAATCCGTAGGAAGCCTGTTTTTTCATATCCAGGTCAAATCCAACGCCATTGTCGCGGATCATCAGCCTTACAACATTGTTGCGCTGTTGTAATTTTAATTCCATTTTTGTGGCTTTTGCATGTCTTAAAGTGTTGGATAAGGCTTCCTGCACAATGCGAAAAATGTGATCCTCGATCCCCTTGATTAACCTGATCTCCTCATCCGTTTCAAATGAGATTTCCATCGGGATCTTTTCTTTCATCTCTGCAATCAATTCCCGCAACCCCTGAACCAGTCCTTTTCCTTCCAGATGAACAGGTCGCAAGTGCAATAACAGAGCTCTCATCTCCGACTGAGCGACAGAAGCCATCTCAGTAATCAGCTTAATCTGCCGTTTTGCCTGTTCAAAATCTTTTTCGAGCGAACGGCTCACAGCCGTCGCTGTCATGGAGATTGCAAACAACTGTTGACTTACCGCATCATGCAGTTCCCGCGCCAAACGCTGCCTTTCTTCCACAATCGCTGTAAAACGAGCCTTTTCCGCAAGTTGGGCGTTATGGGTGGAAAGGCGCTGTAACGAATTTACTTGTTCCTCCCATTTTACGCTCATGCGCTCCAACTGTTGAGCCAATCGGCCGATCTCATCTCTGCCTAAATCGGGAAAACCGCGTGACAAATTGCCTTTTTCCATTTGCAGGACGGCATTATTTAATCGATCTATTCTTTTTTTCAATTTATAACTGAGGAAAAACCCAAACATGGCAGCAATCACTGCTATGGCTGCAATGGCCGTAATGTTGAAAAAGAGCACTTCAATCCAGGAGGCGAACGGCTTGAGGTAACCATAAGATTGCATCCAATAAAGAATAAATCCAAACAATATGATCGAAAAAAGAATTATTTGACCCATGATGCGAATGACCATATTTGATGGTTTCTTTGGTTCCAAGCGTTGCACCTCCCCTTGATTAATTTTCATTAATTGATTCGGATATCAATATCTCCTACGATATAAGAGATGAATAGTTTCACTTTGTACTCGCTATTTTGATAATGAGGCGATTGCCACACTCTCTTATTCAACACTCCGGTATCGATGTCATCGTTAAATTTTATTTGGCCAAAGAGAACGGCCACTTCAATGCGCGCCCCGATATCGTCGGGAATAAAGAGATCGACGTCGCCAAATGCTCCTTGCAGCACGATGATGCTCTCATTTTGGTCAGGGATCGCCAGCGAAAGATCAAGATCAACATCGCCGATCACATGCCACAGGCTGATATCTTGTAAAAACCACGGTTCAATATTCCATTTGATGCTGGTGATCAGGTTCTGCTTTTGCATGACCGTATTACTTTTGTGTACATTTTTCGATTTCACGTAGAAGAGGCCGAGTGAAATGAGAATAATCCCGATAATCAGGGTGAAATTATCCAATAAAAAAATCATTCCACCGACAAATAGCAGAGTATATCCGCGCTTCGTCTCATTCTCCCGAATATTGCGGATGCCCCAGAAGATTAAAAAGAGGGCGGCAATCGTCAGAAAACTGATCCACCGGCTTAAAAAGATCAAGAGACCCACGACGATCAGCAATATAGCCAAGTTTCGGTTTTGTCGATCCATGCCGCACCTCCTTAAGCAATATAACTTAGATGAAGATATTAAGGATAGAAAAGCCATCCCGGCCGAAATAGACCGTATGGCTTAACTTCATATAGCATATCACAGGTTATGCCCGATTTGATAGATTATTTTGCGTTTAATTTATTTTTTAACGCGTTAAGCTGTTCTTCCACTTTTACCTGCTTTTCTGCATCTAATATGCCTGATTTGGAGAATGCGCCAGAAGGCACTCTGATTACCTCTGCCTCGGCTTCCATTTGCATGATTTTCTCTTCCATGCGGTGAAATCCTCTGGCTGCATTGCCGCTTTCAATCGTATGCACGCTCGTAATGGAAGCCATCTGCTTTTTAGCTTTAGCCATCTGCGCTCGCGTTACCAGCTCATTCCGTTTATTGCGAAGCTTATAAAATTCATCTTTCATCTCATGCAGTTGCTGCATCAATTCATCCGCTTGAGATTTGGCCTGAATGTGCAGATCGGTATACTCGCTTACCTTTTGATCGTAATAAATCTTCTCTTCCAGCAATTTGCGGGCAATATCTTCTGAACCGTTACCTAGCGCAAGCTCGGCTTGCTTTTCCCGTTCGCTGCTCAAGCGAACCGCTTCATCCAAACGCTGTTTCATGCGTCGCTCATTTGCCATCTGCTTGGCCACAGTAACCTCTGCTTCATGGATCTCGGCTTCCATATCGCGTAAATATTGATTCAGCATTACAATTGGATCTTCTACTTTATCCAGCAAATCGTGAATCGACGCTTTGGTTAAGTCTTTAATTCTTTTAAATACTCCCATGATTACATATCTCCCTTCTCATATTTTGCGACTTTTGCGCGTAATTCTTCCAATTCTTTCTTTAATGCTTTTTTCTCAATGCTCTCCATCATCGCATCTATGGGTGAACTTTCTTCCGTCAATTTTGACGGAACCGTTGAGTTTACGTTCGGATTGGAACCATGATGGGTATGACAGGAATGTCTTCTCCCGTAACGATGATCAAATGAACTGGAACCATGCCATTTGGTATGCCCCTGATTACCAGCTTCATATCTGTACGGATCATGGGGATATGGTTCTTTCGGTACGACTAGGCTTGCGATCAAGTAAATCCAAATCGCTGTCCCGGCGGAGAAGACCGCTAATATAACCACCAGTACGCGTATTATGGTAGAATCCATCCCCAACATCTGTGCCAAACCGCCGCATAGTCCCGTTATCTTCCGATCATAGATGGAACGGTACAGTTTCACCATCTCTCACTCCCTTCCGCTTTCCCCCAACTTCTGCTTTAATCGATTTAACTCGCGATCAAGCATCAACTGTAAGGTAGAGCTTGCTTGTGCAGCCATCTCTTGTCCCATACGCCGCAAGTCCCTAAAGCTTCGCGCCTCTAACTCCCAATCAGAGACACGGTCCTCAAGCCTTTCGAACATGCGGGGCACATTATGGGCAGAATATGAGGACATTCTTTGATTCATACGCTGTTGTAAACGGACCGATTCCATGCGTGCTGCATAATATTGGCGTTTATCATATACCGTCTGATACTCTGCTTTCAGCAGATTGATCTGATCTTCCAGCTCCATCAATGCTTTCTGGCTCTGATCGTATAACTCCGTATACTGTTCGATCTTTTCCTCATATAAGATTTTCTCTTGCAGAGCCATCTTGGCTACATGTTCTTCTTCCGCTTTTAAAGCAAGCAATGCCTGTTCCTCTCTCTTCTCTTTCATTGCCCGAGCATGCTCAATCTGTTGTTTCATTTGTTTCGCATGCGAAAGATATTGTTGGTACAACTTTTCAGCTTCTGCGATTTCTTGTTTTGTAGAGATGAGGAATTGATCAATCAATCGAACGGGATCTTCCGCTTGCTCCAAGCGATCATTTAGTGTTGCAACTGTGATATCCCTGATTCGTTTTATCACACTCATTAGCCCAACCTCCTTAGTACGAATGCTGTCTCTTCAATATCGATATCCCGTAAGCAATCACGCCGACTGCAACAAGCAATCCAAAAATCCAGGTTAATTTGCCGAGGAGCATAATTACCCCGATTACGAATATGATCCAGCCAAAAAATTGGCTCCCCCTTTTGATGCCGTAATATCCAAGCGCGATGATCAGAATCGGAATCAGATAGCTCATCAGTCCTCCCACAAAATTAAACCCAAGTGAGGAGAGAAGGATAACCACGCCTACTCCGATAAGTATCAGCCCAAAGCTGGAATTTTTGTTTATGTTCACTTCTATCACCGCCTTTCTTCTGTTACTTGCTACATCTCTATCATAGGTGGTTTCGCTTTTGATCAAAACAGACCCTCGACGGTTTTTGATCCACGACTTTGGTCGAGGAAGGAAACCAACTTAAGATAGATAGACATTCGACATGCCTTTTGATTTATCGGGAATGTACGCTATAATTGCCTTATTCTCATAAAGCTCGATCAATTCGACCATACTTTTGATGTGGGGGAACTGGAAGGGGGTTCATCTGACCATGAAAGAGTTGAATGATTTGCATAATGATGCCATGGAGATATTAGCTGCGACCAGCAGAACTTTCTTCATCCCGATCAGTCAACTGCCTACAGGCCTGCGGGAAATTGTTGCCTCTGCTTATCTCTGCATGAGAGCCATTGATGAAATCGAGGACCATGCACAATTGTCAATTGATATCAAAGTAAATTTACTTCAATCGATCAGTCAGATGCTGCATAGCCCCAGCAGATACCAGCAGTTACAGAAGCTTTTTCGTCCGTACCGATCGCTTCTTCCGGAGGTTACACTCAGATTAAATGATTGGATTCTGCTGGGATCATCTACTGTCATCGACAAAATCTTATCGGCAACAGCCCATATGTCACAGGGCATGGCGGATTGGGTATCTAAGGAGTGGCGAATCCTTACGGAAGAGGATTTAAATCAATATACGTATTACGTGGCTGGGCTAGTTGGAGTCTTACTTTCAGAACTTTGGAAGTGGTATGAGAATGTGGAAACCGATCAAAATTTGGCTGTTGCCTATGGACGAGGATTGCAAGCGGTCAATATGATTCGCAACCGCAGTGAGGATTTATCACGAGGTGTTGATTTTTTCCCGGATGGATGGAACATGGAGGAGATGTTTCAATATGCCCGCCGTCACCTGGTTTTGGCTCATCACTATTTAGAACCGATCAAACCTGGACCGATACAGCGCTTCTGTAAAATTCCGCTTCTTCTTGCCCACCAAACGCTTGATGTGATGGCATCCGGTCAGCCCAAGCTCAGCAGGGCCGCAGTAGTTCAAATCGTACAACAGATTATGGATGAGTAGAGGAGGGATATTCCCTCCTCTCAATCTTTTTCTTAAGCAGATTTTTTAGATTTTAAATTTTTGAACCAATTCTTGCAGTTCCTCTGCCAATTTGGAAAGTGACTGCGAGGACGCAGAGATTTCTTCCATGGATGCCAGTTGTTCCTCGGCTCCCGCTACAATGCTTTGCGTAATTGAGAATGAATTTTGCGCAATGGTTTCCAGTTCGCTTATGCTTGTTGTCACTTCTTCTACACTTGCAGCCATTTGCTCAGTAGCAGCAGATACTTCCTGCGCCTGTTTAGATACATGTTCTGCGGAGTCAAGGATTTTACGGAATGATTCTTTGGTATCAGAAACCAGTTCTATCCCCGCTTTCATTTCATTTGTACATTGATTCATGGATAGAACCGCTTTATTGGTGCTATTTTGGATTTCAAGTACTAATGATGTAATTTGCTCTGCCGATTTTTTCGATTCTTCTGCCAGCTTCCGAACCTCGTCCGCCACAACCGCAAAGCCTCTTCCGTGCTCTCCTGCCCTTGCAGCCTCAATGGCAGCGTTAAGCGCGAGCAAATTTGTTTGTTCGGCTATGCCTGTAATCACTTGGACAATCTGTCCGATTTCCTCAGAGCGAATGCCTAACTCTTTAATTAAGCCAGAGGAAGATTGAACCGTTTTATTGATTAACTCCATTTGATGGCTCGTCTTCTCCAGGATTTCGTTGCCGGTTTTAGCCTCTTTCGTCGTATGAATGGAGTTATCATAAACCTGATTGACAGCTTCTGCGATGTTGCTGATTCCTGCCGCCATTTCATTCATCGTTCTGGCAACCTCTTTGGTATTTTCGAGAGAGCTTTCCGACCCATTTGCCATCTCTTGAATCGATGCCGTAATTTCATGAGTGGATGCTGCGGTTTGATCAGCGCTTGCAAATAATTCCTCTGATGCTGAGGCAACCTGCTCGGAAGTGGTTTTCACATTGAGCACCATACTCTTTAATTTTGCCACCATTTCATTAAAGCCTTCGGCCAGATCTTTAATCTCATCTCGGTTCTTCACAGAGACGCTCTCCAAGCTGAGGTCGCCATCTGCAACCTGTCTTACCCTGGAAGTCAGCTCCCTAAGAGGCAATGTAATATTTCGGGTTAAAACAACAGATAAAACCAACGCAATAATGACAGCAATTATGATTACCGTAAAATTGATGATATTGCTTAGTGTATTTAAGTTATTTGCCTTTATTATCGCCGCTTCAGAGCCGTTCTTATTTAATTCTACGAGATAATCGAGATTTTTCTTCATCTCGGCAAATATCTCATCGCCCTTCTCTATATATACACCTAAAGCCATGGTGTTATTGATTTTGCTCGCGAGCAGCATCTGTTGATGAAATGGCAGATATTTATGCCACAGATTAACTACCATGTTAAAATGATCTCGTTCATCTTTCGACCTAATGTTTGCTTCGTACCTGCTAAAAATGTTATTCAGCTCGTCAAGTGCTTTGTTGATCTCCTCTTCTAAGCTGGCTTTCTGTTCTTTATCCGTAGCAATTATGTGCTTTAGCGACAATGAGAGAATATGTTCTATGTAATATTGAGTATCTTCGATCGCTTCTATGCCAGTCATCCATTCATTCCCGATTTCATCGGCCTGGGTACTGATTTGCCTCATATTTAAGTTTGTCGATACGCCGACGGCCAGAAGGATAACCAATAATATCCCAAATGAAATATAAAGCTTCTTTCCCACAGATAATTTGATCTTTTTCTTACTGATCTTATTTAATTTTGGTTCCCTCTTCTTTGGTTTTAGTTTTTTCCCCATGTCTCCTGTTCTCCTTATGCCATTTGTCAATGATCTTCTGTCTCCGGTGCTGCAATCCAAATTTTAAACCAAATTACACTCTTCCGCATCACTTCCTTTTTTATAACATCGACAGCAAATCTTTTCAAAATTTCATAATTTACGACAATATTTCTTTAATTCTTTTTACTATACCACGCCAGAAAAATCAATATTCCATATGAATCAATTTTTAACTCTATCCCCTTATGGGTTTGATGGTCGATCATTCCAAACTTATCGATTCGTTTTTATACTCTCTACAATCTTCCAATCCGCTGGAGTATAATTGCCCATATGCCATAAGGATATGCCTTTTAATCCGTAGTATTTGGCCAGCCAAATTTTCTGTTCTATGCTTTTATCATCCTCATACCATATCTCACTTCTGTTCCCCTGATTCTGGTAGGTAATCTTGGTCAGGAAGTAGGGAACTGAAAATTCAACGTTGCTTTCTGGTTTTTTCATCCGCTCTTCCACCAGATCGATGGCTGGCTTCAAAAGCTGGGTCTCTCCATTTGCGGTAAAATACCATTGGTTTGCTTGCTTTGAAATGCCCAGGATGATCTTCTCCCTTGGAATACTCTTCAACGCTGTTGCAACGGTTTCATTTACAAGCGGAAGGGGTGCCGATGGCAAGAAGCTCTCTTTATGTGTAAAGTCATAGGCCATAAGCACGACCTGATCCGAGACTTGCGCGATTCCTTTCAAGTCATAACCTTTATAGTAGGTAATGGGAGGAACAGCTACCGTTAGCGATTTTCCGTCCAAACTGCCCTTCAATTCATTAAGAAATTCAAGGAAGGGTGCTTGGTCTTCCTCATTTTTCAAACCTTCGAAATCGATGCAAACCCCTGTAAAACCGTATGACTCATTGGCCAAAGTATCGCTTAACGAGTGAAGAAAGGCTTGACGTGCAGCTTGATCATTCAAAAACCGGCTTAGTTTTTGTTCTTTATTGTCCGAGTAAACCATCAGTTCTTTCGGAATCTGCTCCTGATCAGCTCTATGGATGGCACTCTCCCAACCGGCTGGAATGCTGTATTCACTTGACTTGGTATTCAACTGCGCATTACCTGGGGCTTTATAGTCCAGATTTGACCAGCCAAAGATCACCTGATCAAGCAAACTCATTTTATCAATATTGTTAAAGGATTTAATGGCATAGAAACCGATCGGCGACAAAGTTCTATCCTTGATTCGTTCATGTACCGTACGCTCAATGACGGCTGCTGCCTCACCTCTGGTTAAAGAAGCTTTGGGACGAAAATTGCCCTTCTGATCCCCGTTCATAATTCCACGATAGGCTGCATATAAAAGATAAGGTTTTATTTCTTGATCGATATCATCTTGATCATTGAAAACATAGCTTTTTTCAATCTCTTGCCAGCCTTCTGTTTCCCACTTCACCACTTCGTCTTCCGTTTCACTTTGCAATAAATAACGGCCTATGACACCAGCTACTTCTTCCCTCGTTATATAACGGGTCGGTTTAAAGCTGTTATCCTCAATCATGAAATCTATTAAATGAAGTTGATATGCTTTTTGGATGTAAGGATAAGACCATTGCGAGGCGCTGACATCATTAAGCGTCAAGGGGCGGTCCCCATCCGGCAGTTGCATGTCTGATGAAATCAGCAGTTTCATAAAAGCTTCTCTTGTAATCTGCTCATTTGCACGAAAACTCTGATCCGGATAACCGGAAATAACGCCCAGCGCAACAAGCTTATAAATGCTTTTTTCCGCCCAATGTCCTTGTGGAAGATCGGAAAAAGGACGCAATTGTGCCTCATAGGCAAAGACCTGACCACTGATCAGAACCAGTAAAACTAGTAAAATCGTTACTTTCTTAAACATATCAATCCCTCCGCTTAATATAATCACATGAAAGAAAAAAGCGAAAAGCTGGTTCTCCTTCTGCCTTCCGCTCTTACGTCTATAAAAACTATGATGCTCTCTATTCGATCTGAATGATAGATTCACCGGCAGGTTCATCTCCCCATTTAAGCAAGAGATGATCCTGATCATGAACAGTTCCTACACCCGCCGGCGTTCCAGTATAAATCAGATCTCCCTGATCCAGCCCGAAATGGGCGGCACAGTAATCCACAATCTCCTGTAAACTGAAGATCATCTCTCCAATATTTCCACGCTGAACCAATTTTCCGTTTTGATATAATGTAAAATCCTTTTGCTTAAGCATGTGAACGCCAGGATTCTCACGAAAAGGTCCGATAGATGCTGAATTTAAAAATCCTTTGGCTGCTAGCCACGGATGGCCTTGCTCCTTCAGTCTGGATTGCACATCCCGCAATGTAAAATCAATTCCCAAGGCGAACTGATCTACAAGATCATCTACTGCGATTCCCTTCTCATAGGCTCTGCCAATATGCAATACCAACTCCGCCTCATAGTGGATCAGGCCGCGATCCTTTGGGAGCCTGATCTTTCTGCCATCCATGGGGACCAAGGCATGGGTTGGTTTTAAGAAAAGCATGGGCTGCTCAGGTATTGCGTTGCCGAGCTCTTTTGCGTGCAAAAGGTAATTTCTCCCTACGCAAAAAATATTTCCGATCTTAGACTTCATCTGCCGATTTCTCCTCATTCAAAACGGTATGTCCAAAAGACTTCCCGGCTCCACCGCTCTGTCAGTTGCGATTTGGCATTTGGATCATGATCCCATTTCTTAAACATATTCTCCGTTTGGCTTCGATGTGCGCGTAAGGCAGCCATTTTGATATCCAATACCTCTCTGATGTCTACAACCACATCGGGTTCACCCAAAACCTCAATCCGGTTCCTTGTAATCGCATGACAATGTACGGTTGGCCTGCTTTCTTTGGGAAGTTTTGACACAGCAAGGATCGTTGCGGCACCTAACGCATCGTGGTCCGGATGAACGCCATGACCCGGATAATGGGTCATAATGAGCGATGGATTTATTTCGATGATGATCTTCTTAAGCTGGTCCGCAATTTGATTGGGATCCTCAAATTCGATGGTTTTATCCCTCAGGCCCAGAAGCCGTAAATCTTTGATGCCTAATATCCTGCATGCCTCCCTCAATTCCTTCTCCCGAACCTTGCTTAACGTCTCGCGCGTAGCAAAAAACGGGTTTCCCATATTTCTTCCCATTTCTCCTAAAGTTCCGCACACATAGGTTACAGGTGTTCCTGCACGAGCGTGCAGAGCGATCGTTCCGCCAAGTCCAAACGATTCATCATCCGGGTGAGGCAATATTACAAGTACTGCTCTTTCCATCCCGCTTCCTCCCTCTCCGTTTATCTAAATGGCGTCTTGCTTAATTGCAGCGCGACAGCAATACGGCCTTCCTGATCATGTCCAGCCAGAAGCAAACGGCCTTCTTCATCAATTTCCCAATGTGTTAATCCTTCTGCGTAAACCCATCCGAGTTCCATTTTAAGTCCGACACGGTAGGGGCCTTTTCCGGTTATGGTCCCCCGCTGATAACGGATTTGCCCATTGCGGATATAAGCACCCGCTACCAAACCGTTGTCAGGATTCTGAACCGTATATACACCATTGGTAATCTCCAAATGCAGGAAAAGATCTTGGTCCGCGAAAGAATCTAGTGCTTCCTGAACTCGTTCAACGAGAATCGATTCCATTCAGGAGACCTCCTTTATAGGATTATAGTGAAATCACTTACCTACATTTTACTAGGTGTTGGAATAAAGAACAACTACTGAAGGACCACCGGATCATTTGACAACGGCAAAGTTCCATCTTATGAGTGATTGCTTCTTCTTTCAAGCCAATGAAACCCTTTTGTGAGCAGGTAGGTGAAGAAGAGGTAAAAAAGAGCAGCCACCACAAAAGGGCTAATGGTAAAATCCCTTGTGGCGGCAATTTTGGCTGCGCGCAGCAATTCACTTAATCCAATCGCATAGACCAACGAGGTGTCTTTCACCAGTGTAATCACCTCATTGCTGATCGGCGGCAGAACACTTCTTACAACTTGAGGAAGAATGATCCATCTCATCGTTTGCCAACCATTGAGACCCAAGGCGTAAGAAGCCTCAAATTGCCCCTTATCGATCGACAGGATACCTCCGCGAAAGATTTCCGCAAAATATGCAGCATAATTGAGCGAAAATGCCAGTACTGCCGCAGCAAATCGATCAATGGAAATCCCGATATTGGGCAATCCAAAATAGATAAAAAACATCTGCAGCAGCAGCGGTGTCCCTCTCATTACCCAAATATACGCTTCCATCAACTTACTCAGGAACCTCCTACGGGAAACTCTTGCAAGCGAAATCATCACGCCAATGGGAACGGAAAAGAGCAGTGTAAGGCAAAATAATTGAATTGTCGTTAGAGACCCTTCTAGGATGGAAACGGTAATGCTCGCCAGATAATTCATGATTTCACCCGATCCGGATTATTTCACAATATTTTCGCCAAACCATTTTTTTGAAATCTCTTCAGCTGTTCCATCCTTTATCGTCTCATCCAAAGCTGTTTGCAGCTTTTCTAAAAAGCGGGTATCCCCTTTTCTTACGCCAATGCCGTACTCCTCAGACCCAAAATTCTCACGTAAAATTTCAAATTCGTCCGGTTTTTTTGCCATATAGTATCTCGCTACGATCTCATCCATCACAGCCGCATCAATTCCGCCGTTTTTTAAATCCAACAAAACTTCATCATTTGTGGAGAATTCAACCAGACGGTCTTCCACTTTTTTATACGTCTCTTCATCTTTCTCCAATGCGTTAAAGCTGCTGCTGCCGGCTTGCAGTCCCACTCTCTTACCCGCCAAATCTGCTTTGCTTTTGATGGGTGAGCCTTTCTTCACAATGATGATCTGTCTGTTTTCAAGATATGGTTTTGTAAAATCGACACTCTCTTTTCTTTTCTCTGTAATCGTAAACCCATTCCATATCACATCTATATTTTTATTGTTTAACTCCATAATCACTCCGTCCCACGCTACAGGCTGAAACTTCACCTTAACGCCCATCTTCTCAGCTACAGCTTTTGCCAGATCAATATCAAAGCCAACAATCTCCCCATTCTCATCCTTAAATCCCATCGGCGGAAATGCATCATCCAAGCCGATGACAAATTCGCCTTTCGACTCAATATACTCCCAAGAATCATCCTTTTTGCTGCTGCCTGAACACCCTGATAAAATCAGCATTAAACACAACATAAAAGATAAAAGAAAAAAGATCCGGTTTCTCATCGAGACTCCTCCAAATTCTTTTTATATATGATGTAGAACATAAATCATTATACTTTACTTTGATAAATTGGTAAAGTGATAAATAATTAAAAAAACCTTACCCTTTTTTCTAGGATAAGGTCTTTATGCGTGCATCTGCTATACGACTGAGCTATTTTCCTTCGCTTATTTTTTGGATGGGTATATCGGCTGGATTCAACGCAGATGTTGTGCTCATGAACAGTTGGTTTACCCAAGCACCACTGCTTCGTGAACTGATGGCTAAAGGTCTACATGTGATTGGTGTGGTCAACCCGTCCCAACCTATACTTGAACTCACAGCTTTCAATTACTTGTGATTCACAGGTGTAAGTCGAATCAGCTTATCGTCGCCTTTTTTGGGTTCTCCCCGTCCGTCGCGGTTGTTTGTCATCAGATAGATCGAACCGTCATCGGCCTCATAAACATTTCGAATTCTGCCAAGATCTTTGAAGATCGACTCTATCTTTTCCACTTTGTCCAGATCCTTTTTGTTCAGCGTAATCTTTAACACCTGTTCCCCGCGTAAATTGGCAACAAGCAATTGCCCTTTCCACGGACCCTGGCTGATAAAGGCCATACCGGATGGTGCCCAGGTCTTATTGCCGCTATGAACGATGGGTTTCCGCAAATCGCGTTCCTTTTTGGACGTCTCATCCCCTTGAATCTTCGGCCAGCCATAATTGGCACCAGCCTGAATCAGGTTGATTTCGTCATGCGCCGATTGGCCGTGCTCCGATGCAAATAGCTCTCCGCTTTCCGGGTGCCATGCCAGGCCCTGAGGATTCCGGTGACCTAAACTGTAGATCGGTGAGTTGGGAAACGGATTTGATTTTGGAATCGAACCATCCAACCCGATGCGTAAAATTTTCCCGCCTAAACTCTTCTTGTCTTGTGCCAGACCTGGCTCATAGCGGTCTCCTACGGTAATGTACAGATACCCATCCGGACCGATTTTTATTCTGCCGCCGTTATGATTTTTGGATCCGGGCAAATCTTTGATGATTACTTTGTCCACCTTCGCTTTATTATTTTTCTCTACCAGTCGCAATACGCGATTCTTAATTTGATTTTTCTCGGTATAGGTATGGTATACATAGATATAATGATTCTTTTCAAACTCCGGATCAAGAACCAACCCCAACAAGCCGCCTTCACCTTGACTTGTGAAAGGAGCTTTGAAGCTGATGACAGGTTCCGGCAAAAGCTTTTCCTTTTCAATGACACGTATTACGCCGGGTCGCTCTGTGAAAAATATGCGCCCATCCGGCGCAATATCCATTTCCCAAGGCACATTTAACCCTTCGGCTACCGTAGATAGGGTGTAGGGGATTTCTTCCTCGCGTTTACCATCACTTGAATAGCTGATCGTAATAAATAAGGAACAGAATGCCAGCAATGCAACCAGCAAAATTTTACCATTTCGGTTCATGTTTCACCTTTTCCCTCCTATAAGTTTTTTATTTTCCGGATTGCAAAGAAAATTTGACCAGCGCCAAACTTTTAGGCGCATGCGCTTGCATCGTTGCACTTGTGTATTGAGGAAAGGAGATCCGTTCACATCTGCCAAGCAGGCCGATTGTTTAAAAATTAAGACGAAATCAGGCAAAAAAACTTGCAATGATTGCTAATTCTATGACATTATAGATTTAAACCAACTACGAGCTTTGTATGGTCAAGGAGGCAAGCACTCAGCATTTGATAAGTAAATAATATTAATTCTATAGGAGTTAGTGATGCGTTTAGAAGATAAAATTTTAAATAAGTCCTTTTTTTTGATTCAATTGATCGCTTCATTACTCGTCGTGTTAGGTCACTATACGGCTACAGTCTTTGATTATAGGGGTCATACGGCATGGTTGGACATGCTCAATCAATTAAGCCGTTATGGCACGGTCTTGTTGGCCATCATAACCGGTTTCTTTACGGCACGGACTTTTGAACACAAGAATCCAACAGCATGGGGATTCTTTTCGGGAAAAATTAAATATATTTTCATCCCTTTTCTCTTATCCGGCTTCCTCTATCATTATTTATTGTTCTATGAAATCCCAACCTCTATGGAAGCGTTCACAAACATATGGTTAGGAAAAACTGGCGGGCATTTATACTTTGTCTTTATGCTCTGCCAATATTACCTGATCGCATATCTGCTTCGAAATCTTATTAACAGAAAGAATCTCTTATTCTTGATCTGGATTTTTATCGCAATTCAATATACATATATTCATTACATCCACCCTTTTATTGTTTCCCATACCCATGGGTTTCTTGGGCTTAGCACGCGCCATTTGTTTCCGGCTTGGATCTTTACGTTCTATGCGGGTCATCTCATCTATTGGTATCGAGATGGGATCATCGCTCTGATCAAAAAGCGGAATGCTCTGTTGATTCTGCTTACAACCTGCTCGATTCTCTCTATGGCCTATTTTGTCCTTTCTTCCACGATGTACAGCGCCGTACATCTGATTTTCGTGTTTGCATCCATAGTCTCACTTTTAGTGGCAGCCGTATTCTTTCTGGAAACTGAAAAATTTATCAAGATCACCTTTCGCAAGGGTCTTACCTTTTATATCTATTTGCTTCATTCTGCCGTGATTATCATCCTTAACCGAATCCTGGTATGGAAACTTGGCTTTACATGGATTTTCCAGAATAAATGGTATATTGCCGCCTACTTTATCGTAATTTATCTAACCACTCTATTTCTTTCTATCGGTATTGTTAAGATCATCCAAAGGTTGGAATCATTCGGCAGAAGAAAAAGAATCGACCTCGATGTAGGTCAACAAAACTAGACTTTTCTCCTATTTCACATTTTTAAAGACGCTTCTAATTACATTGATTGAATCCTGCTCTTTCGTCAGGCGATATGTTTTTCTGATCTCTTGATATGCTTTTTGCAGGGTTTTCTCGCTTTTTGTTTTGCGGTATTCTGTCACATAACCCTTAAATCTCGGATCATCAATGACATCGGTTTTCCAACTGTAGAGTCGCGGCTTTTTAAGTTCTGCTCTAAATTCCTCAATCAAGCTCAAGCAATTCTTATGCATAGCTGCAAAGAGTTGCTTGACCGCATTCATCATCGCTTGCTCAAAAGCTTTATCCAATGGATTAAACGCGGGATGTTTCTTTTGATACTCATAGAATGGAGTATTATTGATATAGACAAGATGGCTAGGGTAAAAAGAATTGAACTCTGGCTTTTTGTTCAATTCAAATTGATAGTATTCCCAACCTCTATCTGTCCATTTGCTCGGAAAGAAGAGGTAAATAAATTGGCGAATGCCAACCAGTTCATCATGTATCAGCATTTCATCCGGATTAATACGGCCTTTTTCATCCAGTTGAAATCCAGGCAGGCCTACTTCGACCGCCCAACGTACCGCAATATCATCCGTATTGGCTACAGCTTTGCGCTTTTGGTATGGAATCACATCTTTAAACATGCGATAAAGAACGTTAGCGGCCAATCTCTTCGTAATCTCTCCTTCTGCTTCTCCTTCAAGCAGATATCCCCGGTCAATAAAAGCTTGCAAGCGTGCATTGATCTCTATTTCCACACGGCGACGTTTTGCTTCTTGTAACTGGCCTGCATCCGTGATCGATGCGATCTTTTTATCTTCTTCTGCCGGGTCATACCCTTCAGGATATACTGGAGGGAAAACGCCAATCTGATTATATAAGCTGAGCACAAAACTTCTTCCAGAGTCAAGATAATATAACGAAGGCCTAAAGTTAGCGCTTTCTCCATAGAGATCCGCTAATTGGTATGTAAAGTAGTTCTGTTTTACCACCTCTTCCGGGTTTGGATTGGTCGCCTTCACCATGTCATAGGCAAATTGGATATACTGGGTTTGCACAATATTGAGTGGTTCTTGAAAGATATATTTGCTTGGTTCCTGGTATGTCACGCGAATCGTAGGCTTCTTAGAAGCAGGCTTTGCCATCGCCGGCATCCCTCCAAACAGGTTAGCGATCAGCAAACCACTAAGCAGTACCAATATGCTTCTCTTTAACGATATAGCCATTACTCATCCTCCTTTTCACAAACTTAGACGTTTGTAAAATGATAAAGTTTCAAAATGAAGAAGATTGGATCAATTCTCATCTTTTTTGTATAATGTTTTTAAATAACGATGCTTGGATTTTCATCATAGATTTGCATAAACAAGATCAATCATCAAAATAGAAAGAATGCTGTATGAGTATTCAGAAAGGGGTTTACATGATATTGGGATTATTTGAAGGACATATTAATGTCTCTAATCTTGAAAGGTCATCAGAGTTTTATGAAAAGATATTCGGAGATTCATTGATTTTAATAAATGAGGAGCCAGCCAGACGATCAAGGTTCTATTGGGTTGGCGGAGTTGGGAAAAGTATGTTGGGATTGCGTGAAAATTATACACAAATGGTTAGACAGCATTTTGCATTTCAAACTACAGTTGATGGAATTCGAAATGCGGAAAAATATTTAAGAGATAAAGGAGTAACGCCAACTAACTTTTATGGCGAAGAATCTTCTGAATTATATGTATTTGCGGCTATGCCGGCAGTCTCTATTTTCTTTACTGATCCTGACAACCATTCTATAGAATTTATTGCCATGCTGGAGGGTGAACCTAGACCGGAGCTTGGGATCATACCATGGAATGAATGGAATAAGCTTAACACAGAAAGGAAGCCGCTATAACTAGCGGCTTGCTTCTTTTGGATAATGTAAATGATTATTTGTCCAATACCTCTTTTGCTCCTGCGATCATGCCCAGAAGCGAAGTTGCATCCGATGGAATGACAAGTTTTGTGGCCTGACCATTGGCTACATTTTCAAGGGCTTCCATTGAACGAATTTGCACCACTTCTTTGGTAGGTTCTGCCTGTTTGATCGCTTCATAGATGCGTTTTTGCCCTTCAGCTTTTGCTTCAGCTATTTTTAGAATGGCTTCAGCTTCACCTATAGCTCTTAATATTTGCGCTTGACGTTCCCCTTCTGCCCTTCGGATTTGAGCTTCGCGTTCAGCTTCGGCATTCAGAATGGTTGCCTGTTTAATACCTTCCGCTTGGAGAATCTTGGCCTCTTTTTCCCCTTGTGCTGTCAATACGGCTTCACGGCGGAGACGTTCAGCTCGCATCTGTCTTTCCATTGCATCTAAGATATCTTTTGGAGGAATAATATTTTTGATCTCAACGCGATTTACCTTGATTCCCCATTTATCCGTCGCTTCATCCAGTACCGTGCGAAGTTTTGCATTTACCGTATCACGTGAAGTAAGCGTTTCATCCAAATCGAGTTCCCCAACTAGATTCCTTAACGTGGTGGCCGTTAAATTTTCAATGGCTAAGATCGGATTGGCAATCTCATACTGATTTCGAACCGGATCCGTGATTTGGAAATAGACAACGGTATCAATTTGAATGCTCACATTATCTTTGGTAATCATGCTTTGCGGAGGGAAATCGACTACCATCTCCCTAAGATCTTTGATGGATACGATGCGGTCAATGAAAGGTACAACGATATGAATGCCGCTTTCCATTAAGCGATGAAATTTACCCAGGCGCTCGATTACATAAACTTGCGCCTGGCGCACGATCCGAACGGAACGAACCAGAATCACAATCACCAGTAAAGCAACTACCAGCAAAACAAGATTTAGTATGCTGAAATTCCCAAGCATTGGCTCAACCTCCTAATGATTTTACTTTAAGTGTAACACCTTCTACGTCAACCACTTCAATCGCAGTTCCTTTGGGGATGAGTTTCTCCTCGCTGGTCGCCCTCCATATCTCTCCGCCTACTTTGACCGTTCCACTCCCGCCATCCTGAATCTCTTCTACCGTTATCCCTTCTTTACCGATCAATGCATATACTCCGCTTTTCACATTGGGAGTTCCTTTGCGCCAACGCCTGGTTAAAGGACGGGTAAAGATGAGAAGCAATAAGGAAGTGAGGGAGAAAACGAGCAATTGGACAGCGAGAGAAGGGACAAGGATTGCGATGATGCCTGAGATAATCGCTCCGATTCCGAGCCATAAGAGAATAAAGGTTAGTGTAAAGATTTCTGCTATCATTAAAATAAAGCCTGCAATGAACCAAAATGCCGGGTGAGCTAAAATCTCGATCATATGACCCCCCCTTTGTTTGAGATAAAATTTTATACTTTCACTCTTTTCTACGTTTTACCTTCCCGCATGTTTCATTGGTTAGACAAAAATTTTCCGCATAATGGCTTTACATCCTGCTAACACAACAGGGGCGATTCTGGCTGTCATAGAATCGACAACGAGAACCGCCCCTGTTTAGAAAAAAAGAAAGCCGCACGGAAAGCGACTTATTTTCATTCACAATGAATCAATGCCTTAACCCGCTGCAGCTCCATCAGTACGGATTACCACCGCCAGCAGCACAAAAACTACTACGGCAAAGGAGAATAAGGTGACCGGGATTCCTATCCCGTCTAATCCATAGTTCCCCATAATCCATCACCCCTCATAATTCTCTAAGATATGAGTAGATTATGAAGGTATTTGACCTTAGGAAACTGCACCTACCCATCTTTCAAAAATAGGGCTGATCCCCTATTCATCGATTTTCTCAGGTTCATCATATTTTACTCCAAAAGTATCGACTGTAACCTTTTTCATCCTTTGTTCTTGGTAAGGTTTATCTGCTTCATCTCTTTCAGCATTTACGATTTTATCTACTGCTTCCATCCCTTTAACCACTCTGCCGAAGGCCGCATATTCTCCGTCTAAATATGGAGCATCTCCCACCATAATAAAGAATTGCGATCCAGCAGAATCAGGTTCAGGGGTTCTTGCCATCGAGATGATGCCTCTTTCATGCTTGAGATCATTTTTAAAGCCATTGGCGGCAAATTCCCCTTTAATCGAGTAACCTGGTCCTCCGCTACCGTTTCCATTGGGATCACCGCCTTGAATCATGAAGCCCGGAATTACCCGATGAAAGGTGAGGCCATCATAAAAACCTTTATTGATCAAGGAGATAAAATTCCTAACGGTATTTGGAGCCACCTGCGGATATAATTCAATTTCAATCCGGTCGCCATTCTCCATCTCAATCGTTACGAGCGGATTCTTATGGTCATCTCCCTCTGATTTGCTGCCGCATCCTGATAGAATCGAAGTAAATAGAAGTAACGCGATTAAGAAGATGTATGTATACGATCTCAATTGCATGTCAAAAATATCCCCTCTCCTCTCTGATGATTGGATATTATAAAAAGATGAATGGCCTGTCAATCAATATATTTTTCTTTTTGCCACCGAATTGTTAGAATTACTTTAAAGAAAAAGTGACTTCTTTATTGCAAATATGGCATAATGTTCAAGGAAAGAAAAAGAGATGGAGGAACCTTATGAACTATAACGACACTTTCCTCAAAGCTTGTCGTAAAGAAGAGATAGATCAAGTTCCGGTTTGGTATATGCGACAGGCAGGAAGATATGACCCCGACTATCGAAAACTGAAAGAAAAATATAGTTTGCTGGAGATTTGTCAACAACCAGAATTGGCTGCAGAGGTAACGCTGATGCCTGTCAAAAAACTGGGGGTTGATGCAGCAATTCTCTATTCCGATATCATGAATCCCGTTGCCTCAATCGGGATTGAGTTCGATATTGTAAAAGATCTGGGGCCCGTGATCTATAATCCGATCCGTACGCTCCAAGATGTGGAACGGCTGCGCCCGATTCAAGTTGAGGAAGACCTGCCCTATATTTTGGAAACGATCAGGATTCTGGATAAAGAGCTACGCATACCGTTGATTGGCTTTGCAGGTGCTCCCTTTACTATTGCAAGTTATTTGATCGAAGGAAAGCCTTCCAAAAACTACATAAAAACAAAAACCATGATGTATAGCGAGCCTCAGGTCTGGAATTTGCTGATGGAAAAATTAGGGGATATGGTGATTCAATATTTAAGATCCCAAATTAAGGCTGGAGCCAAAGCTGTGCAGCTTTTTGACAGTTGGGTAGGAGCTCTCGCTCCAGAAGATTATAAGGTTTATGTATTGCCTACCATAACAAGAATTTTTAGAGAGTTGAAGGATCTGGAGGCGCCCAAAATCTATTACCCTGGTGTAAACTCAGGCGAATTGCTGCCTCTTCTCCGCGAACTTGATTGTGAGGTAATTGGTTTAGATTGGCGGGTATCCATTGCCGAGGGAAGAGAACGCTTAGGCGAGCGCTTTGCCATACAGGGAAACTTAGATCCTTTAACATTAACAGCACCTGCACCGATCCTCGAGGAACGCGCACGGCATATTATCGATCAAGGAATCAGCAAGCCAGGCTATATCTTTAATCTGGGGCACGGTTTATTTCCTGAGGCTTCATTGGATAAGCTCCTCCATCTAACAGAGTATGTTCATCAGTATTCAAGGCTTGCCATTAAGAATAACAGATAAGGGATGATATTGGATGAAAAAAAAGATTGGCGTTCTGGTCATGTCTTACGGAACACCGGAGAGCATGGATCAAGTAGAGGCTTATTATACTCATATCCGTAGAGGGCACCCCCCTACGCCCGATCAGTTGGAAGAGCTAAAGTCACGTTATGAAGCAATCGGCGGCGTTTTCCCTCTTCGCGAAAACACAAACCAACAGGTTGCTGCGCTGGAAGAGCGGTTAAACCAACTTCAGACCGATCTCAATTTCATATGTTATCAAGGCTTGAAGCATGCTTCACCCTATATTGAGGATGGCGTAAAGGCAATGGCTCAGGATGGCATCACTGAAGCCGTAGCGATTGTTTTAGCCCCTCATTATTCCAGCATGAGCGTCGGCGCCTATATCGAGAGGGCTAAAGAGATTGCGGAACAGGTTGGAATTAAGATGCAGTTTGTTAAAGAATATCACCTCCATCCTTATTTAATCGACGCTCTGACCATGCGGGTTGAGGAGGCGATGGAGCGCTTTGATGCCGATTCCAGGGATCAGGTAAGAATCCTATTTACTGCTCACAGCCTGCCGGCAAAGATATTGGAACTAAATGATCCATATGTAGAGCAACTGCTTGAAACCAGCAGGGCCATATCACAGCGAACCGGTTACACCAACTGGCAGTTTGCATGGCAAAGCGCAGGTAAAACGGCAATTCCCTGGCTGGGGCCCGATATATTAGAAGTAATTTCAAATCTTCATAAAGAGGGGATTAAAGACGTACTGGTCTGTCCCATCGGCTTTGTTTCCGATCACTTGGAAGTGCTGTACGATATCGATATCGAGAGCAAACAATTAGCCACAGAGTTGGGAATGCACTTGGAGCGTACCCGCTCTTTAAACAGCGATCCCCTCTATATTGAGACGCTTGCGGATTCCATATTAACTGCTCTGAAAAAGGACTGATTTTTATGGCTATGCACTCCAAAAAGATATTGGTGGCAGGTGGAGGGATTACCGGGTTAAGCGCAGCTTATTATCTTGACAAAGCCCTTAGGGAGAAAGGCATCCATGCTGAGATCATCCTTGCAGAAAAGAGTGACCGATTAGGCGGTAAAATCGACACGCTTCGCCGCGACGGTTTTATTATTGAGAAGGGGCCGGATTCCTTTCTGGCGCGTAAATTGCCGATGATCGATTTGGTCAAAGATCTGGGCATGGAAGATCAGCTTGTACCAACCAATCCTAAAGGAAAGAAATCATATATCCTGTATCATCGCAAACTGCATCCGATGCCTCCTGGCATGATCTACGGCATCCCGACAAAGCTGACTCCATTTATGAAAACCGGGCTTGTCTCCGTAAAAGGGAAGCTGCGCGCGGCCATGGATCTGGTTTTGCCCAGACGGAAGGAGCGCACGGATGAGTCGTTGGGAGAGTTTATTCGCAGAAGATTGGGCAGAGAAGTATTAGAGCATATAGCTGAACCCTTATTGGCAGGAATTTATGCCGGAGATACCCGCTTTTTAAGCTTGCAAGCCACTTTTCCGCAGTTTCATCAAATTGAAAATCAATATCGCAGTTTGATTGTCGGAATGGCGGCCGGCACCGGCCAATCTTCGGGAAACGCAATGAATCCGTTGCCTCCTGCTGCCAAGAACAGCATATTTTTATCGCTTAAAAACGGACTCTTTTCGATCATAGAACGTCTTTATGAAGTTTTACAGGAGCGAGTTCGCTTTCTCTTTAATCACAGTGTCGAACGGATTGTCCAAAGAGAGAAGCAATACTGCGTCACATTTTCAAATGGGGAGCAACTGATCGCCGATGGCATTATTTTAGCTGCTCCGGCTTTTGAAGCTGCCACTATTCTGTCTGACTTGCCTGCAGCCAGCAAGCTAAAGCAAATCCCTTATGCCTCCGTGGCCAATGTTGCGCTCGCCTTTGACAAGAAGGATGCCTCCTTTAAGATGGAAGGTTCCGGCTTTGTGATCCCCCGCAATGAGGGCACCCATGTGACCGCATGCACCTGGACCTCCACCAAGTGGTTGCATGTGGCGCCAGAGGACAAAGTACTGTTGCGTCTATATGTAGGACATCACGGCAACGACATCGCCGAACGCCTCTCCGAGGAAGAAATTCTGGCCAAAGTAAGAGCCGATCTCAAAGAGTTGATGGGCATTACCGCTGAACCTCTCTTCTATGAGATTACCCGCTGGATTGGAGCGATGCCGCAATACCCTGTTGGCCATCTCGCGGTTCTCAACGAGGTGCGTGCTGAATTAAAGAATAAGATGCCCAAGGTATTCATCGCCGGAGCAGCATATCAAGGAATCGGACTCCCTGATTGTGTCCGTCAAGGACGAGAAGCTGCAGAGCAGATGATACAGTGCCTGCAAAACGAATGAGCCAAAGCGACTCAAGCATCCTTTCCAATCCGGCCGGGGGCCGGATTTTTGTTTATCATTCTTCATACTGCCCGTATTTGCAAAACGAAAAGAAAAAGCGCAAAACGGCTGTTAACGTTTTTCAACAGCCGTAATCCGTTCAATTATAAAAGGTTTACTTCCTTTTACGTTTTTTTTCGTTTTCAATTTTTCCATTAGCTTGGTTCACAGCAAGTGCATTTCCGTTACGTACCTCCGCTTCAGCTTCTTGTTTTATTTCTGCACGTCTACGTTTACGATATTGTCTCGACAACTCCATCTCTCCCTTCCCTCGGCTTATTATTATATTATTCCAGTATGGCTGAGTTGTATTGACGCTTGTACCAGGATAAGAGTTAAAATATTAACAATAAAAATCCACTATCATTAAGCATATTTGAAAATGATAATTGGACATTAAAAATGAAATAGAAACCCTAGTTCGCTCTCTTTCTTCTCGAAATCTTTACATTTGCTTGATTGGCAGCGATAGCATTTCCATTCGGTGAAATCGCTTTTGCTTTTTGATAGATTTTAATGACGATAAAGTTGTTACGCCCCACTTTATAAACACGTGTCGTTACCTTATTGCTGTTCAAACTTGTGGCACCTCCTAATACTGCTGCTTATTGACATACTATGGTCCACTAAGACAATGAGTAACGGCATTTGTAATTGTATAGTTGTTTATTTTACAAACCCTATCTCATCCGCTAACGGAAGTTCGAACCAAAAGACAACGACTTGACTCGCATTATAAACCCCGAACGGAGATTGATGTATTTCCATAAAACTGGATGCTTTTCGTGCGATGAGCATCCGGATTTTGACAAAAGCGAAATGGGGACTCTGTGAAATTCTTTATTCCTTCTGCGTATAGTTTGATTTTATTATTGAGTCAAGCGACCCTCCGAGATAATTGAGGGATCTCTTACTCCCCGGGTTCATGATTGTGTTTAGATACTTCTCTATTACGCAACCAAATTCAGTGAGTTACGTCATTTGAAAACGGGCGATATATTTTTTAGAGAACAGGAAATTCGCATTACGAAGGGAAAAGGCGGGAGAGCGCGAAGAGTGCCCTTTCAACAAACCTGCGCCAAAATCATTCGCCGTTATTTGGACATCCGTGGCAAACTGGAGACAGACGCACTGTTCGTCAACATGAATAATGAACAAATCAGTACGAGGGCATTACAGGAGAAGATGCAAGCGTATGGTCTCGCGGCAAACATCTCGGGAGTGAGAGTTTCTCCTCATACTTTCCGGCATACGATGGCGAAGCTTTACATTTTGAACGGAGGCGATCCGTTTACTCTTCAGCGCATTCTGGGACATGCTACGCTCGATATGGTCGATTACTATGTAGAATTATTCAGCAGCGATATCAAGCAACAGCATAAAAAATTCAGACCGGTGGAAAATATGAAACGAATCATCTAAGCTGTAAAGAAGAGAAGGCACTTATGCAAGCGTGTCTTCTCTTTTCTTAGTTATAGCAATTACGAATCCTATTCATTACGAAAGTGGATTTAATGCATTCATCAAGTATCTTCCCGTGATCGACTGCTCCGCATGGATGATCTGCGAAGGTGTGCCCTCGAACACCACCTGGCCGCCCTTGCTGCCTCCGTCCGGTCCCATATCGATGATCCAATCCGCTTGGCTGATCACATCGAGGTTGTGCTCGATGACGATCACCGTATTGCCGGCATCCACGAGGCGGTTCATGATCCCCAGAAGGTGACCGATATCTGACATATGTAGGCCGGTCGTCGGCTCGTCCATCACGTAGATGCTGCCCTTCTTATGCAACTCGCTTGCCAGCTTGATGCGCTGGCATTCCCCGCCCGAGAGCGTGCTGAGCGGCTGGCCGAGTTTAATATAGTTCAGCCCCACATCACTCATCGCCTGGAGCTTGCGCACAACCTCTTTTAGAGGAATGCGCTGAAAAAAATCCAATGCCTGCTCCACAGTCATCTCCAGCACTTCTGCAATTGACTTGCCGTTCAGCTTGTACGCGAGCACCTCTTCCTTGAACCGTCTACCTCCGCATACTTCGCATGGCAGCTTCACGCTGTCGAGGAATGCAAGGTCTGTATACACAACACCCAGCCCTTGGCAGTTCTCGCAAGCCCCCTTGGAGTTGAAGCTGAACAAGCCTTGGTTGACCTTGTTCGCGGAAGCAAACGCCTTGCGCACATCATCCATAATGCCCGTGTAGGTCGCGGGATTCGAGCGTGTTGATACTCCTACCGCCGATTGGTCGATGACGATCGCATCCGGATGCTGACTAAGGAATACTTCGTTAATCAGCGTACTCTTGCCCGAGCCGGAGACACCCGTAACTACTGTCAGCACTCCGGTTGGAATATCTACACTCACGTTCCGCAGGTTGTGCAGTGTGGCATCCTTGATTGACAGCTTGCCGGACGGCTGCCTGCAATCGTGCTTCAGCTGGAGCGGCCGCTTCATATGGGTGCCTGTCAGCGTACCTGCCTCCAGCAGGCCTTGGAAGCTTCCTTCATACACGATGGTACCGCCGCGGCTGCCGGCGAGAGGCCCGACGTCGACGATATGATCCGCCACCTTGATCACATCGGGATCATGCTCGACGACAATCACGGTATTGCCCTTGTCGCGCAGCTTCTGAAGCAACCCATTTAACCGGTGTACATCACGGGGGTGCAAGCCAACGCTGGGCTCATCGAAGATGTAAGTGACATCCACGAGACTGCCGCTCAGGTGCTTCACCATCTTGACGCGCTGCGACTCGCCGCCGGACAATGTATCAGTCTCACGGTCCAGCGTCAAGTAGTCAAGTCCGATATCCACCAGATGCTGCAACCGCTCCGTCAGCGACTTGACGACCGGCGCGGCGACAGGATCGACAATCTCCCGAATGACGCGGATGAGCTGTCCGACCTCAATGGAGGACAGCTCCGCAATGTTGAGTCCATTAATCCTGCAGCTGAGCGCGGCCTGATTGAGTCTCGCGCCGCGGCAGCTGGAGCAGGGAACCTCGGTGATGTACGGCGCAACAGCTCGTTGCGTGCGCTCGGACAACGTCTTCACATCCCGCTTGATGTACTTGTTGGTGAACTTCTCGATGATGCCTTCCCATGTAATATTCATTGCCTTCCCGGCGAACTGCATCTCCACTTTCCTCGCCTTGCCGTACAGCAGTTGCTCCAGCTCCTCATCCGAATAATCGCTCAGCTTCTTGTCGGGATCGAAGAACCCCGTCTGCACGATCATCGTCCAATCCCAGCTGTTCACCTTATAGTCCGGCAGCAGGATTGCCCCTTCATTCAATGACCTTGACATGTCCAGCGCCTTGTCGAGGTCGACGCCGAGCCTGCGGCCGATGCCGTTGCATTCCGGGCACATCCCGTTCGGATCGTTGAAGGAAAACATATTGGGCGGTCCGACATGCGGTTCTCCCAAACGAGAAAACAGCAGGCGGAGCAACGGGGAAATATCGGTAATGGTGCCTACCGTCGAGTGCGATCCACCGCCCAGACGTTTCTGGTCGACGACAACCGCCATGCTCAAATTTTCGATCGCATCGGCATCAGGCTGCGGATACTTCGGCAGAAAGCTGCGGACGAACATGCTGAAGTTTTCGTTCAGCAATCGCATGGATTCTGCGGCGATCGTATCGAAGACGATCGATGACTTGCCGGATCCGGATACCCCGGTGAAGATCGTGATCTTCCGCTTGGGAATGCGCAAGGATACGTTCTTGAGATTGTTTTCCCTCGCACCCGAGATTACGATATACTCCTGATTAGATTCGCTCATGCTTAACATCCTTCCGATGGTGTTAATTTCTACTTATATTCACATTGTATCATTCATCGTGCATAGAAAATCGGGCAGCACGAACTTGCACCTGTTATTGTGCTAACCAGAGAGGTGATGCGATAGCTTTTCTCGAATATTCAGGGTGTGTCCGTACAGAACTTGTCAGATTGTCCGAAGTTGACATAAACCGGCTGCATACTACATGCAGCCGGTTTATGTTGATTCGGGTCAAGCAGGGTTCAACTATCGTACCCAATAATTTAGCATTGGGAAGGAGATATTTTAGTACCGAATGCGGTTATTGTTCCAACACCTTTTCAAGCTTGCCGCACCATTTACCCCAGCCATACCTAGCGCCTTCGAGTCCTTGAGCATTTGAGAATCCGGTTTGTTCGAGATGAAGGTTAACCTTTCCGTCCCCTAAATCCTGCAGCGTCAAGGTGACCGTATGCTTCTCCTCTCCGGTGGCCATAGTATAGGACAACCGGTTTGGTGGGTCCACGATAAGTACTTCGCCGTCAATAATTCCATTCCACCATTCATTTGGCTCAGTTCGGAATTGAAATTTATGTCCTACGATTGGTTTAAAGTCATTTTCCATTATCCATTTTGCAAGAGTATCCGAATCTGTTAATGCGTTCCACACTTTCTCGATCGATGCGTTGAACTGAAAATCCAAAGATAATGTTAAACTCATTCTTCTTCCTCCTCTAATAGTTGGTTCAAGCGCAACATATTCGTACTCCAGAACTTGCTGTAGAAAGCCACCCAATCTTGCACTTCTCTGAGTGGAGAGGCGTTTAGCCTATATCGCGTTTCTCTGCCGACTTTTCGGTCAAGTACCAGTCCGGCCTCTTTAAGGATTGTCAAATGCTTGGATACCGCTGTACGGCCCATTGGAAACTGTGCCGTTAATTCATGAAGCGGTATCTCCTCTGCCTCGGCTAACAGACGAATCAGTCGACGCCTAGTTGGATCTGCAATCGCGCCAAACACATCCCGCAACTGGTTGTTCTTGCTCATAACACCCCCTCCAAATTATTATTTCCTGTAGTAGAAATCTATTGGTGGTATGATGGGCAGCCTTTAGTTTCACCACCTCCTTAAAGTATGCGTTTCTTCGGACGTCGCGCCCACGAGGCGAGATTTCGCGGTTGTTTCCGCACCGATAATCGTACTCATTGGTTTTCTCCTCAAAATTGTTTCAAGTGAAACTTATTCAGGTTCCAAACTTTCCAAATGACTAACTCCTAATTGGACACCATTTGGTGTCGAATCAATTATAGGTCACCATTTGGTGTCATGTCAACAACATTGTTTTAAAAACAAACTCCCGATGCTTTGGAGCGCATTTGGGAGTTTGTTTTCAGTCTGGACCATCAGACCAGATGGCACTTCTTTTGTTAACTTGTGGGGAAAAGACGTTAGGTTGTTTCCTCCAGATTCCACTGCCATAGAAGGAGGACTCCACATACAAAATCGACGTTGATACTACAACTGCAGTAACCAAACGCCGAATAAAAATAATACTGACGCTGGTTACACTTCTTAAGATTACATGCCCATCTATGCTTAGGACGGCCGCCCATACAATACCTGCCTTTCCCCATCAAACAAATTTCGATATACAACCTGCCAGCGACCAGGATTGGAGGTTTAACTTTCAAATCAAGTTCACTTTACTGAAACCCGAATATGCTTAAATTGATCTACATCAAATAGTCCCTGATCTGTCAACTTAAGATGAGGAATGACGGGCAAAGCCAGAAAAGAGAGCATGAGAAAGGGATTAAATTGATCAGATGCTCCGATCGTTTCAGCGGCCTTGCGAAGATGTTCCAACTGCCCGTTTAATCGGATTGCATCCAAATCGGTCATCAGTCCAGCTATCGGAAGAGAGACATGAGCCAACACCTTGCCCTGATCGACTACAACCAGACCACCTTGCAGGCGGATTAGTTCTTCCACCGCTATCATGATATCCTCATCCCTGCATCCCGCAGCAATCAGATTGTGCGAATCATGGGCAACCGTTGATGCAATAGCCCCTCTCTTTAACTTGAACCCCTTTACGATTCCTAACCCGATATGTCCGGTTCTGCGATGTCTTTCCATAACCATCAGCTTTAACTGATCGCGCTCTGTCGAAGGTATAAACTCCCCTTCAACGGTTTCTGCCTCTTCGACCAACCGATTCGTTACGAGACTGTTGGGAACAATCTCTATGACATGAACTTTACTTCCTGCAAGCTCGATTCGTAAATCCTCTTTCCTGATCGCTGTCAAGTGCAGACTGTTGCGCAAGTGAGCGTAATCCTTTGCCTGATTGATTTTCGCCAGATTCTCCCGCGCTGGTTGAAAAGAGGCTTCTATCAACTTCCCCTGCTCCACAATCAATCGCCCATTCTTAAAGACCCTGTCAATCTTGATCTCATCAAGGCTGTCTAATATAAGCAGATCAGCCTGATAACCTGGGGCAACTGCTCCTTGATCGGTTAAACCAAAACATTCGGCTGCATTGATGGAGGCCATCTGAATGGCAGTGATAGGTTCAATGCCGTGTTGTATCGCCAGGCGGACATTATGGTCGACACTTCCCTCATTGAGCAGATCATCGATATGCTTATCATCTGTGACAAACAAACAGCGGCGCGAAGTATGGTGGTTCACTGCGGGGAGAAGCGCCTTAAGATCCTTGGCAACCGTGCCTTCCCGGATCATCAGATACATGCCGCGGCGAATCCTCTCCATTGCTTCCTCTGCGGTAACCGATTCATGATCAGAGCGAATCCGCGCGCTTGTATAGACATTGATTCCGTTTTTACCAAGCCCCGCTGCATGACCGTCGATTTTGCCCTTATGTTGTAAAGTTACGAGAATCTTATTGATCATCCCCTCTTCGCCATTTAATACAGATTGGTAATCCATCACCTCAGCCAATCCCAATACACGCGGGTGCGAGAGAAACGGAGCCAACTCATCGATCTCCAATCTAGCCCCGGAATGTTCAAACTTCGTTGCGGGCACACTGGAGGGAAGCATAAAGAACAGATCGAAAGGAAGTTTCTCGGAAGCATCGAGCATATACCTTATGCCATCCGCTCCCGCAACATTTGCAATTTCATGCGGATCGGCAATTGCCGCAGTAACCCCGTGCATAAGCAGGATTTTGGCAAATTCCAGCGGCGTGATCATGGCCGACTCAATATGAACATGGCCATCTATAAAGCTTGGGGAAATGAATTGTCCAGCAGCGTCGATCATCTCTTTACCTTCATACTCCCCTATGCCTGCAATAGATCCATCCACAATTGCGATATCGCCATCCATCAGTTCTCCGCTAAACACATTTACGATCTTTCCATTTTTTATTACTAAATCGGCAGGTTCTTTCCCATCTGCAACGGCGATTCTTCTCTTTAAACTTGTTTGATCCATCTCTATCCCCCATCATCTCTATAGAAATTTTTTCTATTCTAACATAAAGATTGCGCCTTTTAGTAGTATAAAGGTTCTCGTCCAATCATTTTCTCTTTGACTTACATATATTAGCACAACCTATTGATTCATTCTTGGAGGTATTGTCGTGTTTATTTATACTGCATTGGGAGATTCGATTACCTACGGATATAGCGCTTCTTCACCAGAACTGGCCTATCCCAGAAGAGTGATTGCTGCTCTGCGCTCATATCGCCATAATGCATATGGGCATCTGCTGGCTCGTCCTGGTTGGAGCAGCCGCTCGCTTTTATACGCAATCGAACGTAATCCATATGAGATCCGCAATTCCACTGTCATCAGCATATGGATCGGGGGTAACGATTTAATCTATGCCGGATTGGCTGGACTGCAAAGCGGAAGAATGGATACGGTGGAAAAAGCATTGCACGGATATAAACAGGACCTGCTGATGATCGTGGAAAAGATAAGATCGATCAGCCATGCAAGGATCATCTTATGTACACAATATAATCCCTTTCCTAACAGCCTGCTTGCAGTTCAAGCCATTGCCCAGCTCAATCATATAACCATCGCGACTGCTGCCCGCCAGAGAACTCTTTTAGCTCCTGTCCATCAGTGGTTTGCAGGAAATCAAGCCTATCTAATCTCAAATTACAGCGATGGGCGCATAGATCGGAAGCTCCCGCGTCCTTTACCCATTCATCCTAATGATCTTGGTCATCAGATTATCGCTCACGAACTTATCCCTTACATCATGATGTAGCTGATGGTTCCAATAATTAAACCGTATAGCCGAAGCTATACGGTATTTAAAAAGAATGGTCAGGAGAGTTTCTCTTCGTGCCATTTTTGCAATTGGCGATCGCTTGGCAGCAAAAATGTAAATATGCCGAGCAAAGGCAGCCATCCGGCAAGATGCATCACCGCTTTTAAGCCGATCCAATCTGCCAAGCCGCCAATCACTACTGAACCAATCGCGCCTAACCCAAACGCCAGCCCCACAATCAATCCCGATACCAATCCGATTTTTCCCGGTACCAGTTCCTGTGCATAGACCACAGTAACGGAGAAGCTGGATAAGATGATGAATCCGTTAAGCAGTATAACAGGATAGAGCCAGAATGAATCGAGATACGGCATCAGGATAGCAAGCGGCGCGGATCCCAACATGGAAAAGAGAATCAGGTTCCGTTTTCCGAAACGGTCAGACAAGGGACCACCGAGGAAAGTACCCACAACCCCTGCAAGAGAGAATAGAAAAATCAAATTGATCGCTTTATGAATGGGCATCCCTACATCTCTTATCAAGTAGAGCGAGTAGAAGTTGGAAATAGCTGCACTATACCACGAGCGCACAAAAACCATCAGGATCAATACAGAGATAGCAAATACAATCTTTTTGTTTAATCCCTTATTTGTTGAAACGGTGGTTTTTGGTTTGTTAAATCTTGGATTAAGCCGCAATTCTGCTTGATACCACCCAGCAATATAGGTGAGCACAATAATCGCCAGTGCGGCAGCGGCGGTAAACCAGATTGCCCCAAACTGACCTAGCGGAACAAAGATTAATCCGGTCATTAAATATCCCAGTGATGTACCGGTATTCCCTCCAACCTGATAGATCGATTGGGCAAGCCCTCTTCTTCTTCCGGCAGCCATATAGGATACCTTAGATCCTTCCGGATGGAAGGTTGCAGAGCCTAAGCCTACAAAAATGACAGAAAGTATGATCATCAACAGATTGGGTGATAAAGCGAGCCCGAACATACCGATGAATGTGAATACCATTCCTAGCGGAAGCAGATACGGTTTTGGCTTTCGGTCGGAATAGAGTCCGACAACCGGCTGCATCAGGGATGAAGTAATATTTAGGGCAAACGTAATAAATCCGAGCTCAAGATTGGACAAGTGCATAGAATCCTGAAGAATGGGAAATATGGCCGGCACGACCGCTTGAATCGTATCGTTCAAAAGATGGACGAAACTGATCGCAAATAAGATCCGATATATCGTCTGTTCTGCCCCATGTTTCAATTCTGCTGTTGCTTGCATCTGCTCTGGTTCTCCCCTTTATATGTCTACCCCATAGAATACATGATTTTTGAAAAATCGAACAGTCTTTTTTTAGAGAAAGGTATAACTTCTTTAAAGCGATGAAGCTATGTAAGGAAGATGGATGGCAGGAAGAAGCTGAAAAGCGCCCCTTTTCTTTTTTGGGGGGACTTATGCCGATTAGTTTTCTTATAGTGTATGGAATCCCATGAAAATTGAAAACTAACTATGAAACTTGAATTCGCGAAGCAGGAGGAACAAACATGGGTATAAAATATCGTGTCTCCAAAGATTCATTGGGCGAAGTAAGGATACCGGCGGATGCCTATTATGGACCGCAAACCCAAAGGGCAGTTGAAAACTTCCCCATCAGCGGCTACAGACTGCCACGTCGGTTCATCAGAGCCCAAGGGTTAATTAAAGCGGCCGCTGCTGAGACGCATCTCGAACTTGGGGAATTGGATACCGCTATTGCGCGTGCCATTATTCAAGCGGCCGAGGAAGTGATCGAAGGAAAATGGGACCAGCAATTTGTAGTAGATGTCTATCAGGCTGGTGCCGGGACCTCACAAAATATGAATGCAAACGAGGTGATCGCCAATCGCGCTCTTGAAATCCTTGGTGAAGAACGAGACCGCAAATCGATCGTCCATCCCAATGACCATGTGAACAAAAGTCAATCAACCAATGACACCATCCCTACCGCAATCTGCATCTCCACCTACGAAGCACTTACGGAAGAGCTGAACCCTGCACTCTCCCTTCTTTATCAAACATTCATGAAGAAAGCGGAAGAATTTCACGATGTGATTAAATCAGGCCGCACTCACTTACAAGATGCGGTTCCGATTCGGCTTGGCGACGAATTTCTGGGGTATGCCGAAACAATTCACAAAATACATCTTTCCATCACTCATGGCATGGACCGGCTCTTGGAGATCGGCATCGGCGGCAATGCGGTCGGCACGGGCGTCAACACACATCCTGAGTATATCGATCACATACTGCAGAAATTACGTATCCGCACCGGTTATCACTGGCGAAAACCATCCAATCGCTTTTCATTTATGCAGAATCCTTCAGCAGCATTTTCTGTCAGCAGCATGCTCAGAGAGCTTGCCGTTCATTTAATGAAGTGTTCCAGCGATCTCCGCCTCATGAATTCGGGGCCCAATACCGGTTTGGCTGAAATCCGCTTTCCGGCCGTACAGCCCGGGTCATCCATTATGCCTGGTAAAGTAAATCCTGTTATGGCTGAGATGCTCTACATGGTGTGCAGTCAAGTGATTGGCAATGATGCAACCATTCAGACAGCAATGTTGGGAAGCCAGTTGGAGATCAATGTAATGATGCCTGTAATTGCTCACAACCTCCTTCAATCGATTACAATCATGAGCAATGCCATCCGCCTCTTTGTGGAAAAGGGAATTTCCGGATTGGAAGCTGACCGCGAGAAGTGCAGAGACTGGATGGAGAAAAGTTTGGCAATGGTCACCTTGCTTAATCCAATCATCGGCTATGATCGGGCTGCCGAGCTGGCTCACCAAGCGAATCTGCATAAAAAATCGATTAAGGAGCTTGTCGTTGAACGGGGAATCGTTACAGAAAAAGAATGGGATCAACTGATTAGAAAAGCTACTGAAGAGCGGTGATTCGTGATAATATAGATGAAAAAACGGGGAGAGAACGATGAAATCCTTAGTGATCGCAGAGAAGCCAAGCGCTGCGCAAAGTATAGCCAGCGCATTGCTGTCGAAGCCAATGAAAAGAGACGGATATATTGAAGGAGACCAGTTATTCATTACTTGGGCATTTGGGCATCTGCTCTCTTTGGCAGAACCTGAAGCTTATGATGAAAAATATAAAAAATGGAGACTCGACTCCCTCCCGATTATTCCTGATCGCTTTAAACTGGTACCCAATCCTAAGACGAGAAAGCAGTTGATGCTCATCAAAGAACTAGCATCCAATTCAGACGTAATCATCAACGCCTGTGACAGCGGACGAGAAGGTGAGCTTATTTTCGGATATATCATGCAATATCTGAAATTAAACAAACCCGTTCAGCGGCTTTGGACAAGCTCGCTTACTCCTGACGCGATTCGAACTGCCTTTCGCGAAATGAAGCCAGGCGCTGAATACCAGAACCTGCTCAAGGCTGCCATTGCGCGAAACGAAAGCGATTGGATTGTCGGGATCAATGGCACGAGAGCCTTTTCGGCCAAGCATAAGGAATTATTCAGTGTCGGCCGGGTACAAACTCCTGTCCTTGCCATGTTAGTAGACCGGCAGAAGGAGATTGAAGAGTTTACACCCATCACCTACTATGAAATTGTAGCGCATTTTAAGCAGCAAGAGACCCAATACAAAGGAATCCGGTTAGGCGAGCGAATCTTAGATTCGCAAAAAGCAAAAGAGATCGCTGAAAAAGTTAAGAATCAAAACGGACTGATCATCTCTTATGAAATCAAGGAAAAGAAAGAATACGCACCTAAGCTGTACGACCTAACCCTTTTGCAGAAAGAGGCCAATATAAGGTTCGGTTTTTCAGCGCAAAAGTCGCTTAATCTGGCACAAGCGCTCTATGAAGATCACAAAGCGATTACATATCCGCGCACCAACAGCAATTATGTGAATGATGCGGAGATTTCCTATATGCAGCAGGTTTTTCGCATACTGCTGCAATCGGAGTATCAGAATCTGGCTGAAAATGGCGAACCGGCTCTTGTTCATCCAAAGAATAAAAATCTATGCCGCCCGGAAAAGGTTGAAGATCACCACGCCATATTGCCCACAGAAAAGCTGCCTAACCGTTTATCTAAAGATGAAGAAAAGATCTATGACCTGATCGTTAAAAGATTTCTAACGCACTTTTATCCACCGGCAGAGTATAAGGTGCATACGATCATTACTGAAGTGGCTGGCGAGCGATTTAGAACTGGCGTCAAAGAGGTGGTCAATCCGGGCTGGAAGATCATCTATGGCGAAAAGAAGCATGAGAACGAGCAGCATCAAGACGGTGAAGATCAAGAGTATGAAGTAAACGAGCCATTCATTCTCTCGACCGAGAAAGAAGCATATTGCTATCAGGCCAATTCAATAGAAAAAGAGACTTCGCCGCCTAAATGGTTTACGGAAGGATCCCTTGTAGCTGCCATGCAGACAGCGGGTAAGGAGATTGAAGATGAAGAGCTTAAAGAAGCGATGAAAGATCGCGGATTAGGCACTCCAGCAACTCGAGCGGGTATTATTGAGCGGCTCAAGAAAGTAGGCTATATTTACGCTCAAGGAAAAAAATTGATGGCTACGGAAAAGGGGAAAAGATTGATAGAATTGGTTCGTACTGCCGGGGTCGGCCTTTTAACCTCGGCCGAAATGACCGGTGAGTGGGAAAAACGGTTAAACGATATTGCAAGAAATAGTAGTGAAATTGATCTGTTTTACAGTAATATCCGGAAATTTGCCTATCTGATTGTAGAAAAAGTTGAGAAACAGATGGCAATGGAGTATGGGAGGACTTCACAGAATGGGATTGCACCCTGCCCCGCTCCGCAGTGCGACGGGAACATCATTGAAGGTAAAAAGGGTTACGGATGTTCAAATTGGCAAAAGGGATGTAAGTTTGTGATCTGGAAAACCCAATACGGGAAAAGATTATCCGAGAAAAGTATTACGGAGCTGATTACGAAAGGGCGAACCCGTTATTTAAAATTTAAGAGCAAAAACGACAAAGCGTACGAAGCGCGCTTGATATTAAAAGAACCTGCAACAGGTGAAACGGCGCTGGAGTTTAAAACAAAAAAGCAAAATGCATGATTGATTTGCCGCATATGTAAAAGACCCATCTTAGATGCAAATGGGTCATTTACTCTTTTATACATTGATTTAAGCGATGAATGGAGTTCATTATACTATCTCTAGCGATCTTTCTATCGGGTTATCAATTCAGATTGAATATAGGGAGAGATTTTGGGAGGAATGTATGTGAGCGGTTCATCAAATTCTACATAATCAAGATTTACCATCAGCAGCAAAAAGCGCTTTCCGGTCTGCGGGTCGCTAATGATGAGATGATCACGCCCAGCAGTCTCAATAATACCTCTAAACACTTTTGCATTCCATTGTGAGTTATTTTCATAGGTCATATAAAAGGTACCGATCTTACCTCTGTTATAGCGAAGAATATTTTCTATATACGACTCCTCTCCTGCGGCTGCACCAGCCTCTGCTTGAAGTGCACCCGGCGGCGCAGTTCCGCTTGGAGGATGAGGATAGACGCCATGTTGAGAGTGTCCTCCTCCATATGGAAAATGTACATGAAGATATTCAGGATAAAGATACAACCAGCTTCACTCCTTATCGATCTATTGAGAAAATTTCTCTTGACCCAATGCTGTTATGGGCGATTCCATGTCAGCCTTCACTACAGCCATAGACTCACCTCGCTTGTTCCAAGACTCATTAATAATCTATTACTGAAAAAGAAAATGGGAACTTGCCCATATAGAATTCTAAAGAGAGATTCGCCCATTTTTAACTGCAATCATTGTTCATTTTTAGCATAAGGGGTTTTGACCAATTTATATGAAATCATAAAAAAATCAGCTAGTATGGAGAGCTTGGACGTCTGCATAATCGTATGATGTTAATGAAATTATCAAGAAGGAGGTTTAAAAAATGGCAATCTCATACCAACATGCCATGCGCTTTTATGGGCAGCCAGTTATGGTTCTTTTACGGGATGGAAGAAGATGCTACGGGCATTTACGACATGTCGTTAGGGATGGAATCTATATCGAGCCGATGCGCGGTGTAAGATCCGCTTCATCAAGTGAGAATCAACCTGAAATAACAACTGCTGATCAAAAAAGCGAGATTGAAATAGACCCCGTCTTTTGGGGTTGGTTGTTTTTCCCATTCCTAGTCCTAGCAGCTTTATGGCCATTTTTCTGGTGGTGATTAGACATAGTCGGTCACCTAATTTGCGGCATATCACTAAAAGATAAACAGTAGTGGAGAGCTAACTTGGTTAACTTGAGTAAGATAGTAGTGAATCTTCATCAAAGGAGGTTAAAAAATGTCAATTTCATATAGCTTTGCCAGACGCTTTGTCGGTAAACCGATTATGGCATATTGTCGGGATGGTAAAAGGCATTACGGGATCGTACAACGGGTTACTCCAGATTCACTACATCTCATGCCGGTCCCCTATCGCGGTGCTCCTGTTTCAAGTCATTCCCAAGAAATCAATATAACAACAGCGGAGCAGAAAGAAGTATCAGAAATCGATATCATGCAAGCCGGTTATCCGGGAGGTTTTTACGGCGGATACCCGGGGTACGGATTCTCGGGCTCTTGGGGTTGGGGCGCCGGATTGGTTCTTCCTCTCTATGTTTTATTAGCCATTTCTTTATTCTGGTGGTAATATATGATATTACAATAACTGGCGATCGCCAGTTATTTTTTTCAGTTAAATACTAATTACTTCAAGTCCAGATTCGCGTTGACGGTTTCTCATTAATCATAGGAAGATTTTGCATCTCATATAAACAGGTAAAGGAAGAGAATATGATGGATTATCAAGATATGTTAGCTTTTCTCGGATTAGGAAATGCACATCCAGGCGGATATGCAGCAACTCTGGACATGTTAAAAACGATCTCTCTCCCAAATCGGTGCAGAATATTAGAAGTGGGTTGCGGAACAGGCCGAACGGCTTGTGCCTTAGCTAAAATGGGCCATGAAGTAACTGCAGTTGACATCCGTTCCAATATGATTGAAAAGGCAAGAAAGCGAGCAAGTCTTGAAGAGGTTGAAGTAAACTGGGTAATTGGAGATGTTCATCAGTTGCCATTTGATGCGGACAGCTATGATGCTCTTATTGTAGAATCGGTAACGGTCTTCGTAGATTCGGACCGCGCTATGGGTGAATACTACCGAGTATTGAAACCGGGGGCCAAACTCTATGACCGCGAAATGATGGCCATCCAATTGCCACCTGATTTAAAGGAACGGATATGTAAATTTTATGGAGTTCAAAAAGTCCCGACTGCAGATAAGTGGATTGAAATGGCTAGTAAAGCAGGATTTCGCGAAGTATCTATCCAGAGCTACATTTCTGTTGCAGAAGAAATGTTAAATCGTAGCTTTGAAGAGGTAGACCAATATCAATTTATCGATCCTGATGTATATACGAATCCAGAGTTCATTGAAATGAGCATAACCAATACTGAACTCATGTTTGACACTATGGAGCATTTAGCGCATGGAGTCATTACAGGAATGAAATAATAAGGCTGTGGCTAGTCTTGTTGCCCAGCCTTCCCTTCCCTACTTAGCCTTTTCATTTGCAACTGCCGCTTCCGTTCATTGATTACGCTGCTGCGGTCTCGCACCCTATGCTTATGGACGATCTTCTCATCGTGAATCTGAGCAGCGTTCCCCCACTCATATCCCATCTGCTCGCATAGATTGATGCATTTCGCGATTAATTGGTGATCGGTGATGGGCAGATTGAGAGAATAATAGGGCCTTTTGTGCAAGATATCGTCCAATCTTGCACGCATCATTTGCAGCAAGGACTCTTGATCTATGGATAAAAACCCCAGCGATTCGCCTTCCAGGATCTTAATTGCAGACTCCATCATACGGTATGCGCCCGAATAGTTGCCGCGCCGTTGATGATAGAGCGATACGGCCAACTGGATTAAACCAACCCATAGTTGCCTCTTCTCACGCTCGCTTTTCCAATGTTCCTCTAAGATTTCATGGCACTCAAAATAATCGCGCGGTCCATGAAAATTGGCCAGGAATTTAATATATGCTTCTGGATACATCCCATCCTCCTAAATTATGCCCACAGTGCCGGTTTAACCACCATAAACCATAGAGAGAGCAATAAAATGGCAATATAGAGCAGATTTGCGCGAGTCAATTTAGCAACCAGCTCGACGCGATCTATTTTCTGCTCACGATATTTGCGAATGTTTGGCGTGAAAGCACGGGCGATAAAAAAAGCTGAGCCCAGCAAAATCGTCAACGGGATAACCAGCCAGGGCGAATGCCAAGACCAATTTCCTTTCCATACCAACAGGACCCCCGTGATCACGAGCAGATGGCCGGCATGCATCGTAGATCGAACCACATAACGAAAAAGATCAAGCAATAAATCGATCTGTTCCTCTGCGATCGTTCTCATCTTCTTCAATAGCGGGAACAAGACAAAATAGGGCCCGATCGAAAGAACAGCGCTAAAAATATGTAGAAAAAGAAGTAGCTTGTACATAGGATCTCCTTCGCATTTATTTGAGTAACCCTAGATACTTTGAATAATCAATATTCTTTGCTTGCAAATGCGCAATCAACCATTTATGGTCCCTTTTTGGCGTTGCCATGATGTAACCTTTAATGATGAGGTCTTGATCGATCTTGGCTACATTTTCATTGAGCGCAAGTTCTGCAATCTTACCGGCAATCGTTCGCTTGGCAGTTTCCCGGAAGAGCTGTGGCACCGGGGATACCAGTTCATTCAACAGCTGCTTTCCTTCCTCCGTCCAAAGCGGAAGACTCTGTTCAATGTAATATTCCTGCCAATCTAAGATCGATTTTCCGTCTTGTTTTGGCATGCTCTTTAAAAACTTGCGAAACATAAAATAACCGCCGATGAAAAAGAGGCCAACCAATATGAACATCCAAAGAATGATGAAGTAACCAAAAAAAGAACTCATGATCATATCCTCCATTAGATGACCAAACCGAATATAAATGAAGCATGCAGATTTTATCTTTGATTGTATTATAGCACAGGCCTTTTCCGCGCTTAAAGTGCCGAATCCAGGAACAAATCGGTCATGATATATTTTTTCAGCTTTAGAAATATAGTATAATGTCTAATATTCTAGCATGTATTGGGAGTTGTTTATTTTGCTGCATTTCTTTATTATTACCCATATTCTCTCTGCAATCATATTAATCATCCCTACGGTGATCATCCCGTTACTCGTAAAGTATATCAAAACTCTATCCAACTTAAAAAGGCTGTTTAAAATCTCCAATCTCCTGTCCAGGTTCTCCAGACTGGGAGGGATCATCCTCTTTATTTCAGGATTTGGCATTATGTGGGCTGCAAAGATTGGATTTTCGCAGATGTGGCTCAATGTGTCGATCGTATTGGTCGTCATTTTAGAGATTATAGCCGCACTGATTGCACCCAAAAAGATGAAATCGATTGGCAATTATATTCTTGCCTATCAGGGAAGAGAGATTCCGAAGGAGTTTAATGAAATGATGAAGGAGATTACTCCATATAACGGGATTATCCATTTAATCACCATCGCCATTATGCTCCTTATGATCTTCAAGCCCTTCTAACCTCATGTTTATGCAAGATTTGACTTGCCGATCTCAATTGGGAATTGTAAAATGGTAACACAAAAAAAAGGAAGGTGTTCGTTGTGACTGAACATGCCAATGAGGAACAGCCATTAAATCAACCCAAAAAAATAAATTTGGCAGATGCAATTAAGAACAAACTAAATCAAAAGAAGCAAATGAACCAGGGGAATCAAAAAAGCAATCTGAAAGCCCCCGCAGGCAATATGGCAATGAAAAGCCAGAATACCAAGAAAATGAATATTATGCGCAGGAAATCTGGCGGCAGCTAAATAGTAAAGGGAGAAACCAAGCGGTTTCTCCCTTTTTGCTATGAAGCAGCAGTTTTCAAACAGTTCACTCTGCGTAAAGCGCAGCACGCAGATTTTTAATATCCGGATTATCAAGATATTCATCATAGGTGCACATTTTATCGATAATTCCCTTAGGAGTAATCTCGATGATCCGGTTAGCAATGGTTTGCACAAATTGATGGTCATGCGAGACAAAGAGCACAGTTGCCTCCGTCTCGATCAAAGCGTTATTCAAGGATGTGATCGATTCGAGGTCGAGGTGGTTGGTTGGTTCGTCCAATATTAACACATTGGCACCTTGCAGCATCATGCGCGCGATCATGCAGCGCACCCTTTCTCCCCCGGACAGGACGCTTGCTTTCTTTAATGACTCTTCGCCGGAGAAGAGCATTCTGCCTAAGAACCCGCGCACAAATGTCTCTTCCTGATCTTTGGAATATTGGCGCAGCCAATCAACCAGATTTAGATCAACGCCTTCAAAATATTCATTGTTATCTTTAGGGAAATAGGCATGCGTGATGGTTTTGCCCCATTCAAAGCTTCCTTGGTCCGGATTGAGCTCTCCAACCAAAATTTTAAATAAGGTGGTTTTAGCCAAACCATTCGGACCTACAAATGCGATCTTATCTCCCTTATTGACCACCAGGTTGAAATTCTGTAAAACAGGCTCCCCATCAATCGCTTTGCTTAGGTTTTCGATGGTTAATACATTCTTGCCTGCTTCCCTTTCCGGTTTGAAGTTAATATACGGATATTTACGCGAAGAAGGCTTGATGTCTTCCAATGTTAACTTCTCCAACAGCTTTTTCCGCGAGGTTGCTTGCTTCGACTTGGACGCATTTGCGCTAAAGCGACGGATAAACTCCTCCAGTTCTTTACGCTTCTCCTCTATTTTCTTGTTCTGCTCCCTGGCCATCTTAAGCGCCAATTGGCTTGATTCATACCAGAAATCATAGTTGCCCACATAAAGGGTAATCTTGCCAAAATCGATGTCCGCGATATGCGTGCACACTTGGTTGAGGAAATGCCGGTCGTGCGAGACCACAATCACCGTCTTTTCATAATTTAAGAGAAAATTCTCCAACCAGCGTATCGACTCGATATCCAAGTGGTTGGTCGGTTCATCAAGCAGCAGGATGTCAGGGTTGCCGAACAATGCTTGCGCAAGCAAGACGCGCACCTTTTCATTGCCGCTCAGATCTTTCATCTGCTTGTCATGCAGCTCTTTCGGAATCCCCAGTCCGAATAAAAGTTCGGCTGCATCGGATTCAGCTTCCCAACCATTTAATTCGGCAAATTCTGCCTCCAACTCGCCTGCTCGCATGCCATCCTCATCCGTGAAATCAGCCTTCATATAAATTTTTTCTTTCTCTTCCATTATGTCATAAAGTTTTTTGTGACCCATGATCACTGTTTTTAAAACCGTAAACTCATCAAACTCATAATGATTCTGTTTTAACACAGCCAGCCGTTCGCCGGGAGTGATGATAACCTCTCCGCTTGTTGGCTCAATCTCTCCGGAGAGAATTTTTAAAAATGTGGATTTCCCTGCGCCATTGGCCCCGATCAAACCGTAACAGTTCCCGGGCGTAAACTTTATATTCACATTTTCGAAGAGCGCTCGTTTTCCAAAGCGCAATGACAAATCAACTGTGCTAATCAATCTGAATACCTTCCTTAATCGTGATTTGAACTATCCAAAAAATTATTATATCATAGATGGTTGTAAAAATCGCCATTGCATTTTATGGTCACGTAATCATCTACGCCCATCATCCTTCGTTAATCAATCTTCTCATTTTCGGGAAAAGCTTTAAGGCTGTATTGTAAAAAAAATCAGCATGTGCTTCTTCCGGAATTAATTCCTTCATGAGATCGATATAAGGTTGAACAGGCACCAAAGGCCAGTCCGTACCAAAGAGAAATTTTGAGTAGTCATCCGCAAACGCAAGCGCATGTTTCAGATGATTGAAGAATCGGGGCGATTCTCTCTTGGCATCAATCATTTCCCTGGTTCCAACGACAAGCCCCGAGAGATCGGCATACATATTGCGATTCTTATATAGCACCTCCGCACCATCAAGCACCCAGGGATCACCGAAATGAGCCATCATAAAGTTGATCTCGCGATATTGTACAGCTACTTCATCCAAAGTGAGCGGATGCGCATATTTCAAAAAACCGCGTTCGGAGTAGGTGTCTCCTGTATGAAAGACAACTGGAAGCCCATATTTGAGCGCTAATTGGTATACGGGATGATACACCTCATCATATGCATAAAAGGGATAATAGCCCAGATAAATCTTTATTCCCACCACTTCCGGCTTCTGCAGTAACGATTCCAGTTCTCTTAATTGTTTCTCCCCTAATCGATAGGGATTAATTCCGGGACAATAACCGATATTTGGGGGAATCTGCTCCTCCAGGTCTAAGCCCATCGGTGTCTCCGCCTCATAATCCGGAAATCCTCCTGCATTCTTCTCGGTAAGACCCATAGCGATTCCCAGTTGAACATTTGCATCACCATACTCTTTCATTAGCCCGGCATAGGAATAATCCAACTTGGAAAGATCGCTAGCCGTCTCTTTAAAGCTTTTGATATTGGAGAAGTGCATATGTGCGTCAATGATTTTCATCGTTTTCCCTCCCCGGAGTTAATCATGTGAACCGAATTCGCTTCAGATCCGCTAAAGCCTCTTCGTCAATACTCTGTTCATTCAATAAATAAAAGACGGGTATCGTGAAAGTGCGTTCCCCATGTTTTAGATTAAGCCTTGAATATACCGTATGATGAAGCACATCTTTATTGGTGTATAAATCCGATCGCACCGCATGATAATCTGCAACAATCTGAAGTCTCTCCGGGCGGGAATCATATCCGAGCAGGATGCTCTCCTCTACCTCAATCTCATTCTCTACCTTCCCCGCATATACGATCTCCTTCTTATGAACGGAATCGACGTGCTTAATCCAACCAAAATCCTCTTTTGGCAACACGGGTGCAAAGGCTGCTTGAGCATACCAGATCTCATTATTCAAATATCGGTTGGTATTTTGAATAATCTCCGTTGTATGACATAGGATCGGCACGCCAGGCAAGAGCAAATAATACTGATGAAACGAGAGTCCCTTATAAGCCTCATGCTGTTCAATATGAACAGATACCTTAATCCCGCGCCAAGGATTCCCTTTACAATCGGGCAATGCAACAAATTCTGCCGAACGTCTCTCTTTCAACAGCGAGTTACTGGTGATTTTGAGAAGAGAGTTACGGATGCCGCCAGCCCATGGGTTCCACCAAGATTTAGGTTGCAGCGAAGGGAATGAGGAATCCAGCCATTCATGATCATAATAGCGAAGCGAGTGCAATCCTGGGAAAAAGTCAGGTGCGGCCATCAGCTTTATTACGCCATTATCGACCTGATAATTAGGCAGACCTTCTATCTCCCTGACCTCCATGTAAATCGGTCCTTCTTTGATTCGAACTAGGAGAGACCGATACTCTCGAGCACCCGTATAAAAATCGGTATCGAGACGAATCAATTGCAGGCTTGGTTCCTCGCTGCTATTGACGGGTAATCTGGCTTCATTCTTACCCTCAGTGCGGGAGGAGAGATGATGGACAATGCTCTCATCCCCCAGTCGCAGGCTGATCTTTCCGTCGAGCTGAGCCAGTTTTAAATCTTTGTAACATACCTCTGTTTGATCGGTGACAAACGGGTTCCGATCGTTATGGTAAAATTGCACAGGCGAATCTAGGGCTGTTTCCTCATTCTTCTGCTTTTTTAAAGCAAAAGAGCGAAACATCTGCCAGGATTGAAGTGCGCCCAGCGAAATATAAGTAGGCTTTGTTTTCACTACTCCCTGGGAAGCGATTACACCCAGATTATGTTCAAAGTGGATAAACCAATTCTGAAATTGCACCTTCTCCTCGCCAGTCCAGCAGATTCCCCCAGGAAGGGTTGGATCATTGATATAGATCCAATTCTCATCTATTTTGCCGCTATCCCAATAAGCCAGATTGCTGTCCGTTAACGCTTTCAACTGAACAAATTGGCCATTATATGGGAGTATTGCCTTATGTAATGGGTAGGCAATACTATCATTTAACCAAACCTCTTTATGCGTATCCGCTTCCGCCAGATTATGAATTTCATAATAATGCTCCATTAAACCCTCTGCATAAATCTTTGCAATCGAATAAAGCTGCAAATCCTTATAATCCTGAGATTGATAGAGAGCCTTAAGAGCTACTGCCCCATTTTCTTCGTAAAACTCCACCTTTTCTGGCCGTCGTTTAGAAAACTCGCTGGAAAAAGGTTTGCCCAGTTTTGGATAAAAGTAAAATGGAGTCTCTTCTAAATACCCTGATCTTCCCAAAAATAAGCGATTATCAAATTTTCGTAAACAGGCATGTGTAAGTCCGTTGCAGATATGCCAATATTCTTCCGATTCTCCATAAAGCCTTGCTCCAATCCCCTTAAAGGCTAATCCTATTCTCTGTTTACATCGAATCGATTCACCAGCTTTTCTCTTTACTTCAATCTCTATGTCCCTTCCATAGAATCCGTAATCAGATAGTCGATACGAAACGGGAATCATTTTCCGTTCGTTTGCAGACATATCAAGATGGTATTCTTCTCTTCCAAATCGAATAAAAGAGTCTGAAGGCAATCTAAACGAGAAATGAACCTCTTCATCGAAATGGTTCTCAAGTTCCAGGAATAATTTTAATTCTACATCCAAATATGCAGGATCATCTTCTATTTTGACCGTCAATCGGGCGGGAAATTTGGAATTAATCCCCACTCTGAAGATTGCTTCCTTTCCGTTAATTTTCACTCTTGCTGCTACAGTGGGATGAGTCCTCCAAATGCTCTGTTCTTCAGTGATCTCGCCTACAAAAAATCGGCCTTCTACAGTTGTCGAATCGGTTACAAGCAACTCCTGGCGGAAATTAAAGTGAATATTTTGATCATCCATCCCTTCAATCGAGATATGAAGCGGCTCTTCTGATTTGTTTAAAATATGAAATTGAATGGGATACTCGGAACCAAAAATCAGGTCTTGCTTAGCAACTGAAGCGTAAATCAGATATTGATCGGTCTCGATTAGTCTCAATCCCCGTCCTTTTCTCTCATATTCCATGCGGAGGCTCCTGCCATCTTTCTCCCATCGGTATTCATAGAAGTGAAAGCCATTCTCGATTCGTCCGTCAGGCTTCACTTCAATAGCTCTTTTACTGTCTTGATACCAATCGGCAACTTTAAAGAAATCCTGAACGGCCTCGGTGGAAAGAACAGATGGGATAAAGTTCATTAAATGAACCGTATCGTCCCTTTCCTCCCAGAAAAATCCGCATTTCTTATAGAGAGGAACCGCCTTTGTATTCCCTGCCCAGGTATACAGATCAAGTCTAGGCCATTTTAATTGGATAGTGCGTTCAATTGCTTTTAAGACCAACTGCTTGCCGATCTTTTTGCCGTGATAATCATCGCGCACATTGAGCAAGGCTATGTACAGGGCACCTTGGTCTTCCCGGTATTCGCTCAAGCCGCAATAGCCAACGACTTGATCTCCTTCCATCGCTAAATAGGTATTAAGATTGATCGAATTCTCTTCCTGTTGTCGCACATTCTCTTCAGTGGTAATATCATTGCCTCCACCCCAGCCTTGACGACTGTGGTTCCACATCTCCGCAACCGCAACCGCCAAATCATGACTGTATTCAACGATTTTGATTTCCATTCATACCCAACCCCATCTCTGTATCGTTTTTGCTATGCATCTACGATCACCTCTACAATTTTACAGATCCCTTCATAAGTTTTGTTGAACATAACATCTCCTCCTTTCTTCATACTTAAAGAACATTCGGCGCTTGCCTAGCTGCTAAAAAAGAAAAGACCCTGTTACCAGGTCTTTTATCTATATAAACACCTGTGAGATGTTTATACCAAATAAAAAACCATAGGATGGGTACACCCTACGGCTGCGAAACCATTTTAAGTAAAATCATAGGAGGTGTACTTAGGTATAAAATTCATCAATAATAGCCGATTCGCGGTCATACTAAAAACCTCCTATTCTATGGTTTTCCAAAATTATATAAAGAAATTTGGCAAATGTAAATCTATTTTTATCTGATCTGCTTTTTACTTCACTATCAACTTTCCCTTATAGAGATGTTTTTGCTGAAAGGGTACTCCTGCCTTTTTAGAAAATGCTGTCAATCTTCCAATTTCACGATTCGTAATGATAGAGATTACATTGCCGGCGGCTCCCATGCGCCCCGTTCGCCCGGAACGGTGCAAATATTTCTCATACTCTTCAGGCAGGTCAAAATGAATGATATGGGTCACCTCCGCAAAATCTAAGCCTCGTGAAGCCAAATCAGTGGTGAGAAGCAGGGGAAAACGATCTTCACGGAACTGTTTAATAATCCTTTCTCTTTCCGTCTTCCTGGTCTCCCCGTGTAAAACTTCCAATTTCAGGCCCTTATAGCGCAATTTAGCCGCAATCTCTTCAAATTTGTTGCTCTCATTTATAAAAACCATCGCTTTCTTAAGCTCTTTCAGATTGGCAATACGCCGCAAAATGTCGATCTTTTCTCTCTTTTCGCAGACGATATAGGAATGTTCAACTTTAGCCTGTATTCCTTTATTTGCTTCTATTTTTATCAAAGCGGGCTCATTCATCAACTCATCACCGATAGATTCAACCTGTTTTGGCATGGTTGCCGAGAAGAAGAGCAGTTGCCTCTCCTTTAATGTCCTCTTCACAATATTCTTAACCGCATCGGCGAAGTCGATTTGCAGCAATTGATCGGCTTCGTCGATCACAATCGTTTTTACTTCATGAAGCTTCATTTTCTTTGCATTGGCTAACTCCAATATTCTCCCTGGAGTTCCTACCACAATCTGCGGATGAGATTTTAATTTCTCCATTTGCCTCTTGATGTCGGCTCCGCCAATAAATGAAGCCGATCTTATCCCGCTTCCTTCTGTCCACTTTTTAACCTCTTCCAGGATCTGCATCGCCAACTCTCTCGTAGGCGAGAGAATTAAAGCCTGAATTTGGTTTGACTCTGTTCTTATTTGCTCTATAATCGGCAATAAATAGGCCAAAGTTTTTCCTGATCCGGTTGGCGATTCCGCAATCAGATCCTTCCCGTCCTTAATGACGGGTATGGCTTCCCTTTGAATGGGCGTTAATTCTTTAAAACCGGTTTTCTGCCAAACTGCTTGAATAAATGGTTTTAGACTCTCTATGATGGCTTGGCTCTTTTCCATAAACAATCCCCTCTCCACTTCCATGTTATGATCTCTCTTTTATGCCATACTCTGCTTTGCTATTTCCAACAAGACATCTTTGCGATTCAGATCGGGATTTTCAAGGACGCGTTCCAGCAATAGGTTAAGCATAGATCCTATTTCCTTACCCGGTTTGATTCCCAATTCGATCAGATCATTTCCATCTACATCCAACTCTTTTATGCTAAGCGGTTCTTGCTGATGGATGATGCGAATTGCTTCCTCCTTCACCTTTAAAATCTCTTCCAAACTAGCCGTTTTCGCATGTCCTCTCATATCGGCCATTTGCAGGTCAAAGAAATAGTCCAGATTCTCTCTACCAACCCGATTGATCAATTTCTTGATCGATTTGGGCTTTATTTTCGAAAATCTGCACATATGTTCCCTCACTAATGTAGAGACGAGCTGTGTCGTTCGCCGATCAAATTTTAACCTTTGCATGATTTTCAGGGTCATTTCTGCGCCGACAAGATCATGCTTATAAAAATGTCCAACACCTTTCTCATCGATCGAATACGTTGGCGGTTTGCCTATATCATGAAAAAGCGCAGCCAGTCGCGTGATCAACTCGCTCTTGGTATGATCGACAACAGCTAAGATATGTTCCAGTACATCTTTATCATGATAAGGATTCTTTTGTTCAAAATCTCTGCATGCCTCAAGTTCCGGAAGGAACCAACGAAGCAGCTCCAGTTGGCTTAAAAGACGAATTCCATAACTGGGTTTTTCGGTCATCAAGATTTTGCATAACTCATCGCGTATCCGTTCCATCGAGATATGAGCGATTAAGGAGGCATTCGCCCGTATTGCCTCCATCGTCTTCTCTTCAATCTTGAATCCCAATTGGGATGCAAATCGAACCGCTCTCATCATCCGCAGCGCATCTTCCCGAAACCTCTCAGAAGGATCTGCAACAGCTCGGATTTCTCCTTTTCTTAGATCTTCAATTCCGCCAAACGGATCGACGAACTGCGTTCCGTCAAAAGCGATGGCATTGATCGTAAAGTCACGTCTGGCCAGATCCTCCTCGATCAAATGGGTGAATGTAACTTCACCCGGTCGGCGATGATCGGTATATCCGCTCTCCACCCGAAATGTCGTAACTTCACAGCCAACCCCTTCTGAAAGCACAGTTATTGTACCATGTTTAATCCCGGTCGGCACAGTATGTGCAAACAACCGCATCACTTCTTGGGGAGTTGCGGAAGTGGCAAGATCATAATCCTGCGGTTTTTTCCCGAGCAGATAGTCCCGCACCGCTCCACCTACGATAAAAGCGGAAAAGCCCGCATGATGCAATGTAAGCAATATGGCTCTGATTGGTTCTGGTATGAACAACGCTCTCCCACCTAATCATTTATAGATATCTCATCACTTTTGCTATCGCTTCATCTGCCTTTTGCATCCACTTCTCTTTATTCTCTATTATATCATCCGGGTCGAGCGGAGGTTGAAATTGATTCCAGAGTGCGCTGACTCCTGTCTCATCCAAGAATGGATGTTGGACCTGCTCTTCTTCCACCCCTGTATGAACGATATGCTTTAAAACCAGAGGTTCCCCGAACACCAGCTCGGCTTCCAAATCATCTAACGCGCCATCGACCACTTTAACAGGTATGCGTAAGTAAAAGGTTTCCCCACCTTCATGCGCAAGCACGGCATCAAAATATCCGCCCTTGTAGTCCCAATTGCCGCCCAGCACAAAACCTTCTGATTCAAATAAATCTTTAATTTCTCCATACTTGACTCTTTTTCCTGTGATATCGGATTGTATCGCTAACATTCATGCTCCCTCCACGTAAGAAAATGGCCTCTGAATTATCTTTCCAAATAAATAAAAGCCCCATTCATTCCGCGAATGAATAGGGCTATATACTCAAACAACCCGGCTTACAAAATGCTGCAGAAAACGATCTGCGTCAACTTCCAGGCAGACCTCCATATTGGGCGGTTGTGCGGGCTTAGGCCGCAAATCTCCCACTGTGCGTCCCAAAGAGATCGTGCCTTCAATATCCACCTGCACATGAACAGGTTTGGTTTTTACAAATGTGCGATCGATCGCCACTGCTACCGCGAGTGGATCGTGAAGCCCGCACCCCTGTATATCGGTATAAAATTGCAGATAGGCATTCATATAATGTTCCGTAATATCGGCCATATAGTTGCTTAAACGCGTATTTTTCGCGCGCCAGATTTCCAAATACTTGCGCGGCAGGAGCGTTTTTAACGTTACATCCAATCCGACCAGGGTGATGGGCAAGCCCGACCTGAAGACATATTCGGCTGCTTCCGGATCGGTATAGATATTTGCTTCGGCAGCAGGAGTAACATTCCCCGGAACAGTAACCGCACCGCCCATGATGATCACCTCTCTTACAAGATGGACGATCTCAGGGTCTTTCATGATGGCGGTTGCCATATTGGTTAAACTTCCAACCAGAATCAGCGTCACCTGTTTCGGATTCTCCTTCACCTTGGAAACGATAAAGTCGGCCGCATGCTGCCCGATTGGCTCACGTTTGGGAAATGGGTGAGCTGTGTCGCCAATACCATTCTCACCATGAACGCGGGTCGCCTTGCCCTTTAGATGATCCCTGAACAGAGGCTTGTCCGCACCAGCGGCAACGGGAATCTCTGCCTCCAAATAATCGAGTACCTGAAATGTATTGCGTGTCGCTTCTTCCACAGAGGTATTGCCAAAGCAGGTGGTAATTCCGATCACTTCCAACTCGGGTGATCTTACGGCATAAGAGAGCGCCATTGCATCATCTATGCCCGTATCTACATCAAGGATAACCTTCTTAGCCATTTGCGCTCACCCCTTTACCGGACAATACAGAGATAAATTGTTCAATAAATCTGTTTCTATCCACTTCTACGCAGACGGAAAGATTTGTTCTTTCCAATGCCGAGCCTCGCAAGTCGGCTATGGTAGCGCCGGAGGATAACTCGCCTTTGGTTTCAACCTTTACCCACATTTTCTCTTTTTTGACCAAGCTGGAATCAGCAACCACGGCAACGGCCAGAGGATCATGCAACGGTGAACCTCCAAGGCTGTGCTCGCGCTTATATGCGTCAAAACGGAACTCCATGATCTTTCTGACAAATTGAATCATGGCCTGATTCTCTTGGCCGCTTTCACTGATCAATCGCTCTAAATCTTCCGCGGTAAAAACGGCCTGCATCGTCACGTCCAATCCAACCATGGTGAGCGGTAGGCCAGACTCAAAAACCAGATGCGCCGCTTCCGGGTCTCCGGCTATATTTGCCTCAGCGACCGGAGTAACATTGCCGGGAACGCGAATCGCACCACCCATAAATACAACTTCTTTCACCTTCTCCGGCAATTTTGCATCTTTTGCAAGAGCAAGCGCCAGATTAGTAAGTCTGCCCACAAATACAAGGGTAATTTCCCCCACATTCTCATTTACCTTGCGAACAATGTAATCGGCTGCATGTTCGATGCTCGCCATCTGTGCAGGTTCGGGCAAGTCGACATTGCCCAGCCCATTCTCCCCATGAATGTGTGGGACCGGACCGCTCCATTTTCTCAATAAAGGCTGATCAGCCCCCATTGCCACGGTGGGGTTGCGCTCTAGAGCGGCCAATTCGATTACCTGTAAAGTGTTTTTGGTCGCCTGCTCGACGCTTACATTGCCAAAGCAAGTCGTAATTCCTTCTACGGCGAGATGGGGTGACTTTAGGGCGAACAGAATGGCAAGCGCATCATCAATCCCTGTGTCTACATCCAATATGATTCTTTTTCTTTCCATCTCTCTGCTCCTTAAGAAAGTTGTTCAAGAGATCTCTTAATCATATCCCAGAATTTTTCTTGATCCAGCTTTAGGGCCACATTTACATTTGGTTCTCTTCCGGTTACGCCGTATAAATCAACCAAAGTCATTCCATAGGTTAATTCCCCTTTCGTCTCGACATCTACACGCAATCTCTTTGTTTCGACGACGGAGGGATCTATACAATAGGCAACCGCACAAGCGTCATGAATCGGAGGATGAGGAAATCCGAATTTTTCAAGATATGTTTTCCCAAAGAACTGGAGCAATTCGACAACAAAGGTTGATGCTTTGTTATTTACCGCACTCAGAGTTTTAATCACATCAGGTGTCGCTAAGGCTTGATGGGTAAGATCGAGCCCCATCATGGTGATCGGCACTCCGCTCTCAAACACGATTTTTGCTGCTTCAGCATCCACATATATGTTAAATTCGGCTGCGGGAGTTGTATTGCCGAACATTCCGCCGCCCATGATCACTATCTCTGCGATCTTTGATTTGATGCGGGGCTCGCGGATCATCGCCATCGCAATATTGGTAAGCGGTCCTACCGGAATCAAGGTGATATCGCCATCAGAGGCAAGCACTTTGCGTATGATTAAGTCAACTGCATGCTCTTCCACCAACTGTTTCGATGGCGCAGGCAATTGCGGACCATCCATTCCGGATTCGCCATGAATATCCGGCGCCGTCAATCTTTCACGGAATAAAGGCTGTCCTGCTCCGCGAGCGACCGGCACATCATGCAGTCCGGCAATTTCACATACTTTTAAAGCGTTGACCGACGTTTTTTCTACCTCCGCATTTCCGGCTACCGTTGTGATTGCGACGATTTCGATATTGGGATTGCCGGCGGCCAGCAGAATCGCAATCGCGTCATCATGGCCAGGGTCGCAATCGATGATCACTTTTCGCTTTTGATTTGTACTCAACATATGATCTCTCCTCCATTCTCTCTTTGAAGCTCTCTTTCTCTATGTCCGTATATCATTCTGCCGATTGGGTTAAAAGTTGCATCAACAAACGGCTAAATTTCTCGCGATCCACCTTAAATGCCACATGTACACGCGGCCGCGGATCATCCGGAGCAGCCGTTCTGTTTGGCCGCGTATCGATAACAGTCATGCCGCGCGTAATTCTGCCCTCAGTTTCAACTTGAATCGGCAATTGCTTCGCTTCAATGATGCTCCGGTCCAACGCGGCCAATATTGCAGACGGATCGCATAAGGGCACCTGCTCACGATGAAATACCTTGCCCAAAAAGCCAATGAGTTTCGCTGCCACCTTGCCTGCTTTATCCTTGGAACTGGCCAGTCGTTCAACTTCGTTTTTTGTAAGCCAGGCATGCAATGTAGCATCCCAGGTTACCAGAGTAATCGGCAAACCGCTCTCAAAAACGATCTGTGCAGCCTCAGGGTCGACATAGATATTGAATTCGGCCACCGGCGTCTCATTGCCTCCGGCTGCATCAGCACCGCCCATAATGATCAATTCATCAATATTCTCTTTAATGGCAGGATCTTTCTTTAAGGCCATTGCCATGTTGGTAAGCGGTCCAAGCAAGATTAATGTAACAGGTTCCGCAGATTCTTTAATTGTGCGAATCAGAAAATCAACGCCGTGCTCCTGAACGATAGAACGAGTGCTTGCACCCACTTTATACTCGCCCAATCCATGAGAACCATGGACATGCTTTGCCGTAACCAGCGGGCGAATCAAGGGCGCATCCATACCGCGGGCGACCGGAATCTCCTCAGCGTCGATTAAATCAAGCAATGCCAAGGTATTTTTGGTTGCCAGGTCTACCTCCACATTTCCGGAAACCGTCGTAATCCCCAACACGTTTAACTCTTGAGAACGAAGGGCCAGCAGAATGGCTATTGCGTCATCCACACCTGTATCCACATCAATAATGACCGGTTTCATAGTAACTCCCCCATTCCATCTGTTATGACCTTTCTACGAAAGCGCCAAGTTTTTTCTCTTCTGGCGTATCGCAAAAATCACCAATGCCAAGACGGTTACGAGATACGGAATCATTTTGATAAACTGACTTGGTATATGCGCGCCTGGAGCTGTCTCCACCAACGTGGTAATCGCATTGGCCAGTCCGAATAAGAGCGAGCCTAACAGAACCCCGATCGGATTGCGGTTGCCGAAGAGAACGACAGCAAGTCCCAAAAATCCTGTTCCGGCAGTCATATCTTTCACAAACATGCTGGTGAGTCCCATCGAAAAGTAAGCACCCGCAAGCCCGGCAAACAGACCGCTCCATGCCAGTGCAGAATATTGGATGCGTTCGACATGAATGCCAAGTGAACGCGCCGCATCAGGTGCTTCCCCCACCGAACGCAAGTGAACGCCATAAGGGGTACGATAGATTAAGACAAAAGAAAACAATACCGCAAGCAAAGAGATCCAAACCATCAGGTTATGTCCGCTTAAAAGATTGCCCAAGAGCGGAATATCATCGATGAAAGGGATGCGAATAACCGGAATCTTATTGAGATGTTCCGGATTATAGTTTCCCGTTAAGCCAAAAACGGTGTTTAGCATAAAGATAGTAAAACCGGAACCAAAAATATTTACTGCAAAACCGGCAATGATAATATCTACTTTCATTTTTAAGGAGAAAAAGCCCATTGCCAGACTAATCAGCACTGTAGCGGCAACGCCTGCCAAAACGCCCACCAGCCAGCTATTGGTGACTGAACCTACGGCGATCGATGTAAAGGCCGAAATGAGCATAAGCCCTTCCAAACCGATATTGACAACCCCTGCAAGATCAGAGATTAACCCTCCTAGAGCGGAGAGCAGGATCGGCACAGTTACCCGCAAAATAATGGCGATGATCGTCAGGTCTATGATCTGTCCCCAAAGATTAGAGAGCATTTGCTTCCCCCCTCTTTCTGCGATGAACTCTTTGCTTCAAATAAGCGAAAATGGCCTGCGCGGACACAAGCAATACGAGCAATACTTGTATAATTACGGCAAGTTCTCTGGATACATCGCTATTCATTTGCATCGTCTGGGCTCCTACCTGCAGGTAGGCATAAAAGAAAGCTGCGGCGATAACCCCAATGGGGTGGTTCCTTGCCAGTAAGGCAATGATGATCCCGTCAAATCCCAGTCCGACCGAGAATTGATCCTTGAGGGCTCCATGCAAGCCGATTACTTCCACCACACCGCCGATTCCCGCAAGGGCACCGCTGATCATCACGCTCAACACAATCACTTTTTTTGTATTGATTCCGCCGTATTCGGCAAAAAGGGGGTTTTCACCCACCAGTCTTAGCTCATAACCGCCTTTTGTCTTATACAGGAACAAGTAGATGATGACTGCGGCAGCAATTGCAATAAAGATTCCGGAATGGGTGGGGAGAGCCTCCATAAATTTTCCTAATTTTGCGCTTGGCTGGATATACGGCATACGGGCATAACCGCCGGAAGCAGGATCTTTAAACACATTGTTTAAAAGATAGGAGACCGATAATGTAGCGACAAAGTTAAGCATCAAGGTGCTCACAATCTCGTTCGCATTATAGTATGCTTTTAAGAGTCCGGGGATTGCGCCGTAAAGCGCCCCGCCAAGCATCGCAAAAATCAGGATTAACGGAATATGAATCGCAGCGGGCAGGCCTGGGATAAAAGTGGCTACCCATGCGCCAAAAAATGCGCCTACATATAACTGTCCTTCCGCCCCCATGCTGAAAACGCCGGCTCTGAATACGACGGATAGAGCAAGCCCTGTAAATATTAATGGAGTTGCTTTATTTAATACGGTGCCAAAATTGAAAGCATTGGAGATCGGGTCGACGAGTAAGGATTTCATTGCTTGTAAAGGTTGGTCACTAACCAATAAAATAATGATAAAACCAATCAGAACAGCTACTATTGCAGCACTTGCGATCCCCAATAGATCCAAGAGGAATGAGCTTTTTCTTTTCATGGTTAGATCGCCGCCTCCCTTTCTTGCCTTTTAACACCTAACATATATTGACCAATCTCCTGCTCTGTTAGCTCTTCGGTATTGTCGATGATCGCCACCATTTCACCGTTGTACATGACGCCAATTCGGTCACTTAGACTCATCACTTCGGATAATTCTGCCGATACCAATAGTACAGCGGTTCCTTCATCTCTCTTTTTCACAATTTCGCGATGAATAAATTCGATCGCTCCGATATCTACCCCTCGCGTTGGCTGAGAGGCAATCAGCAGCTTCGGATTCTTGGAGAGTTCCCGGGCGATCACCACTTTTTGAATGTTGCCTCCTGACAAAGAGCCAACCGGAAAATCTTCGCTTTCTGTTCGGATATCAAACGCTTTAATCATCTGACGGGAAAATTCCCTAATCTGTTTTGCATTGAGGAGCGGTCCAGTGCGAAATTCTTTGGTGCGATATCGATCAAGGATCAAATTCTCTGCGATAGAGGCCGTCAGACAAGCGCCGCGCGATTGCCGGTCCTCCGGTATATGGCCTATGCCCATCTTACGGATCTCCAATACGCTCTTTCCGACCAAGTCTTGATTGAGATACTGAATTCTGCCTGAGCGAACTTTTCTTAATCCTGTGATCGCCTCTATCAATTCCGTCTGACCATTTCCTTCAACCCCAGCAATCCCAAATATTTCGCCCGCACGAATCTGAAATGAAATCTTATTTACGGCTGTTGAACCTTTGTTGTTGTTCACAACCAAATTTTCAACTGCAAGTACGGTCTCTTTGGGTTTGGCTTTCGCCTTATCTACTCTTAATAAGACGTCTCGCCCCACCATCAATCGTGAAATTTCTTCCTTATTGGTCTCTTTCGTAATTAAAGTACCTACTGATTTACCCGCTCTAAGCACAGTGATGCGGTCGGATATTTCCATCACCTCACGCAGCTTGTGCGTAATAAAGATGATCGTATATCCTTGTTTTACCAATACCTTGAGCGAGTCAAACAGTTCATCCGTTTCTTGGGGGGTAAGCACAGCCGTTGGTTCATCCAGAATAATCAGTCTGGCTCCATGATGAAGCACTTTTAAAATCTCTACTCTTTGTTTTTGCCCTACAGAGATGGTCTCAACTTTTGCTTCGGGCTCTACCTTTAAGCCAAACTCATCGATTAACTTTTGGGTGTCAGAGATTGCTTTTTTGCGATCCCGAAACAGATTGAACAGCCCGCTTCTCGGTTCATCACCCAATACAATGTTCTCCGCTACAGTTAAAGAAGGGACAAGCATAAAATGCTGATGCACCATTCCGATCCCTTTTTTTATGGCATCCTTCGGGCCTTGAAACCAAATTTTTTCGCCTTTATATATAATTTCTCCTGCTGTAGGCGCTTCAAGTCCAAACAGGATCTTCATCAAGGTTGATTTTCCTGCTCCATTCTCACCCACTAACGCATGAATCTCTCCTTCATGGATAATTAAATTAACGCCCTGATTTGCTTTTGTTCCATTCGGATATACTTTATGAATATCTTTCATCTCAAGCAGAACAGCCATGTGATCACCCCGCAACTCATTAGCATTTCAGGATAAGTCTAGGTTTAAAGCAGTGAGCAGATGAATAGAGCGATTGAGGGGCGAAACAAACCCCTCAATCCATCTTGCATCGGGAGAGATATGCGATTATTTGAGAATCGATTGGACTGTTATTTCACCTTTGCTGAGCTTATCTTCAATTTCTACCATTTTGTCTTTGATCGACTGTGGAACATATTTCTCATACAGTTCGTCTTTGGCTAAACCGACGCCGCCTTCCTTAATGCCAAGAACTTCATTCACTCCATATTTAAGTTCGCCTTTAAGTTCCAGATCGATGGCTCTGTAGATTGAATTTCCTACGTTTTTCAACATCGATGTGAGCACGCTTCCGGGATATAATGAGTTCTGATTCCCGTCAACACCAATGGAATATTTGCCCACTTCGTTGGCCGCTTCCAGCAAGCCAAGTCCAGCACCGCCGGCTACATTAAAGGAGATATCCACTTTTTGACTGTTAAATTGAGCTAGCCCCAGTTCTTTTCCTTTTGGCGCATTGTTAAAGTCGCCGATGTATGAAGCAACGACTTGTACATCCGGATCCACATACTTGGCACCTTGTTCGTAACCTGCTTTAAAGTCGTTGATGATCGGGATGTCCATCCCCCCAACAAATCCGACCACCTTGTCAGGATTTGTTCCCTTTAATTCCGTGTTTGTCGTTACTAAAGCAGCAAATGCCCCCGCAAGGAAAGATCCTTCACTTTGTGAGTAAAGAATGGAATAGATATTTGGAACATCTGTGATCTGCTCATCGAAGAAAATAATTTTCTGATCCGGATAGCGTTTCGCAACATCGATGGCAATATCCTTCATTTGGCTTGTACCAGCAATAACGACATCATATTTGCCGCTTGATACCATCGATTCAAAACCTGCTGGCCAATCGGCCTGATTATATCCGCCTTCTACCACCTTTGCCTCGATGCCGAAATCTTTGACTGCTCGATCTAGACCCTCTTTTGCCGAATCAAAAAATCCTTTATCCCCCAATGCTCCATGAATATAGAGACCGACGGATAATTTCTTTCCGCCTTCGCCCGCGGTATTTCCTTCACTTGACTTATCATCTGACTTTCCGCAGCCTGTAAGCGCAACCATAACAGCTAATAGAATGATGCTTAAGAGTTTTAAAGATTTTTTCATCTGTTGATTCCTCCGTATTTTAGTAATCTGTATTAAAGAAAGAGTTTAGAATTTTATCATACAGAACAGACTCTCTTTCCTCACCCCCTTTACGATGACATCCTTTGAATGAACTCTTCCGTCTCTTTACGATTGGGAATCGCTTGCTGCGCACCATAACGCGTAACCGTTAGTGCTCCTACCGCATTGGCAAACTGCGCAGCAGTCCAAACGCATTTACCTTCTGTCAGCGCAACCCCCAGAGCACCGGCAAAAGCATCTCCGGCAGCCGTTGTGTCCACAACATTTACCTTAAATCCTTCAATCGATTGTGTCTGATTTGCCGTAACGACTGTGACCCCTTTTGAGCCCAACTTGGCAAATACGGTTTTTACACCTTTATTCAACAACTCCGCAGCCGCTACTTTGGCAGTTTTTGTATCATTTACCTTAACACCTGTCAGATGAAAGATCTCCGTTTCATTGGGAGTAATATAATCGACTCTCCGCAACAGTTCATCCGGCAGAGATTGCGCCGGAGCCGGGTCCAGGAGAACTTCCACCCCGTGATGGTGAGCGATCGCAACCGCTTCCATCACTGCTTCTAAAGGAATTTCCAACTGTACAATCAATAGTTTAGCCATTTTAATGATCTGCTCTTGGCCTCTGATATCTGCAGCCGTTATTTTATTATTGGCTCCTGGTGCAACGACAATGCTGTTATCGCCCTCGGGATCGATTGATATGAGAGCTACACCGCTTGCCTCTTCCGGATCTGTATGAATCGAAGAGGTGTCAACACCCACACTCCTTAAGTTGTTTCGCAACTGCTCGGCAAATAGATCATTTCCTAAACAGCCGATCATCGATACAGAAGCGCCAAGATTGCCAGCAGCATACGCCTGATTGGCACCCTTCCCGCCGGGTGCCATAAAAAAATGGCTGCCCAGTACCGTTTCCCCCTGATTGGGACGACGTTCCACTCTTACTACCATATCCATATTTAAGCTGCCTACCACAACAATATCTGACATTCTAATCCCCCTCGCCTCAAGAATCTCGAATCACTAACCTATGTTCCAATATAACCTTTTGGGGCAGGTCTATTTCTCCCGCAATGCGCTGCTGCAGAATCTCCATCGCTTTTATCCCCATTTGATAGGCCGGAATCATGACCGTTGTTAATCTTGGTTTATAAATGTCGGCGATAAAGATATCATCGCAACCGATGATTGAAATATCCTTTGGCACAACCAGTCCATTTTCTTCGATCGCTCGGATAGCACCTAAAGCAATGAGATCATTGGCTGCAAAGATTGCTTCAGGGATAATCTCCGATAACAGCGCCTGTGTTAGCTGATAGCCGCTTTGGTAACTAAAACTTCCGTGCTTTACAAGCGGAGTTAAACCCGCTTCCGCCATAGCTTGAAGGTATCCAAGCCTCCGCCGATCAGCCGATTCCACATTTAACGGCCCGGAAATATGAGCGATGCACCGATAGTTTTTGCTAATAAGATAGTTTACCGCATCGTAAGCAACTTTATAATGATCTACCGATACTGAATCAAACGAAGTGGATGGAGCAAAGCGGTCACAAAGAACGAATGGAATGTTATACTCGGTTAGCCTTCTGATTCTCTTATCATCCAGATTGGAAGAGATCAGAATAATGCCATCCACCCTTTGCTCCAACAGTTTGTCAATATACGCAAACTCAATATCAGGATCATTATCCGTATTGCATTGAAAGACTGAGTATCCGTAACGATTTGCAGCATCCTCAACCCCGCGGGCCAGCAAAGGGAAAAAGGGGTTGGTAATATCAGGGAGAATCAAACCGGCCATCTGCGTTTTCTTGCTAACCAAGCTTCTCGCCACGCCGCTGGGACGGTAGTTCAATTCTTCCATCGCTTTATATACGCGATTTTTAACTTCCTCGCTTACATGAAGATGGCCATTGAGAACTCTGGATACTGTTGCTTTTGAGACCTTGGCCATCTTGGCCACATCATTAATCGTCGATTTCAATCTCTTCTCCCCTTGCTATGAAACCGATTTCTTTCATTATAAACAGAATTGAAACCGGTTTCAACATAAAATTTTTCATTTTTCGACATTCTTTTAACAGCAAAAACCATCCTGATGGTGCAGGATGGTGAGCCCATTGCTATTTTCGTATTCTAAAATAATCGCTGCGAATGATCAGATCAGCAAGATCCAAGACCTGCTGCTGTGTAGAATCCAGATAGGTTTGTATCTCATCGTCCGTGACATATGCGCGCTCAGCATAGTCTCCGCTCGGGATAATGGCAAAACCCTTCGTGGCGGTTAAAAGATTCTGACCCATGGCAGAATTCCGATACTTGCTTTCGTCAATCCCCAATAAGTCGGCTAAAGTGGGCATGAGGTCAATTTGTCCCCCGACGGTATGAATCGTCTTCCCTTCAATAGAGGGATTGTATATGATCAGCGGAACCAGCATAAAGGTTTCAACCCACTCGGAATCGCTTACCTCTTTTCCGGTAATCCATTTCTCTACCTCTTCCATATCCTTTTTATGAATGCCATCATGGTCTCCATACAGTACAACGATGGAGTTTTCCAAAAGTCCATTCTCTTCCAATTGCTGAATAAACTCCCCGATTGCACGATCGGTATAGCGAACGCTCTGATAGTAATTGCCAATTAACGAATTCTCCATCTCTTCATTCAGCTTAAGTTCCTTGTACTCTTCAGGAATCTCAAAAGGAATATGGCTGGTTAATGTAATATAAAAGGCATAAAAAGGTTCTTTTTTTTCTTTCAGCATCGGAATCGATTGTCTAAACATAGAACCGTCGCTCAGACCCATGCCAATCTCTTCATCCACGAGAAAATATTCAATATGTCGATATTCATCAAAACCCAACTGTGGATAAACCTCTTCCCGATTCCAGAAATCTCCTTCATCTCCATGCAAGGCAAAAGTGGAATACCCCTTTTCTTTAAGCATTTGTCCCAACGAAGGGTAGCTGTTGTATGGAAATCTGAAGAAGGTACTCCCTTGTTTGATCGGATAGAGCGACGTATTGACCAGAAGTTCCGCATCCGAACTATTCCCTTCTACGGTTTGAGGATAAAACCTTGGGAAATAGAGGCTGTGTTTCAAGAGCTTATTGAGATGCGGAGTAATCTCCTGGCCATCGATTTTCTTTTGAATGACAAAATTTTGCAGCGATTCCACCTGAATCAATATCAGGTTCTTCCCCTCCGCAAATCCTGTATAAGGCGAAACTTTATTCGACTTTTCAAATAAGCGGTTCTTCTCCGCATACCAGTCTTCGATTTTTTTGATCTCGGCATGGCTTAACATAACCTCTTGGCCTTCCTTCATGAAAAAAAAGACATCGAGTATATGATGACCAAGAGGCCCCCAATTTCTCACATAGGATAAAGCATCGTCTTTTTGAAAATTATCGATCTTGTCAAAGAAGTGGTTTTTGATTGGTTTCATCACTAGCAGGAGAAGGCCGATGATAAAGATCGCGATAAAGGCAGCAACTCTTTTTTCTGCAACCCAAGTCTTTCGTTTTAACAGAATCGGATAGAAAAGCAAATCGACAAATAAAAGAATGTGGCGGAAATCGATCATGCTCACAATGCTTGGGCCGAGGTCGGACAGATTATTTACTTGAAAATAAACATGCAGGGTCAATGGTGCCCGAAAGTATTTGAAATAGAGCAAATCAGAAACGAGCAAAACAGAAATGATGACATTGATAACAAGCAGAAAGATCATTTTCCCTTTCTTTTTAAAGAGAAAGGAAAGGGAGATCATCATCAGAAGCAGGCCAACAGAAGTGGCAAAAGCTCCCTTGGATACGGTGCCGTCCATTAGCCAATTGGTATAGAGAATTTTACAGAAGATCAAACCGAATACAACCGCCGCGAAGCGAAAATCCCTAGCCTTAAACAGATGATTGATATAGCTTATTGTTCCTCTTAACATCTTCCCTCACTCTTATCCGGTACTCCCCATTTTTTCGTCCATAAGATTAAGCAGCGCTTTATAGCTACTTTCAAGCAGGATCAGATCGACATGCATGTTCAATGCGGCGATTTTGCCCTCGTAATCGTCGAGTATTTGACTTTGTATTTGCTTTAGGTATGATTGAGTTCTTTCACGCAACAATAATACGTAGATCTCCTTTAATTGTCGGGCAAAATGCGAGATTGCCAAGGCGACGGGTTGCTGCAGCATCCCCTCAAGTTCATCGCACATTTTGGCATTTTCGCCCTCTTCAAAGAATCGTTTCTTATTTTTAAACAGATTTAAGACAGATAAGAACTGCTTGGGATCAAGTCCCTCAACCCCTTCATCCAGAGCAGGCGTCGCAAAAGCGGATGGTTTGGCATAGGGGATAAGAGAGCAGGTCTCATCCAACCTGTAAATGCCTGCTTGAAGATGTTTGTAGAAATCTTCCAGAAGCAAGTCTATTCGCTTCTCTATTCTTAGTGTTGTTGCTCTGATCTCTTGCAGCAGATCAAAACGGATAAATTGCAATAGCTCATCCAGTGCCGCGAATAAAATCCTTTTCATATCCCCGTCATCATTGCGCAATGCTGCGGGACTGAAAGAAATTTTAAACTGATCGCGGTATCTGAGAAAGAGACGCTGCTTAACATAATAAAGCAATTCATCGATTTCCTGCTCCAGCTCACGTTCCGAACGGGAGAGATCAGCTTGTTCAATCAATGACAGCACCTTGGCACGCACTTGGTTCGTCTCTAATAATTTTTGCTGGCGCAACTCTTCATCCTCATTGGCCAGTTCGATATATTCATGCATTTTCCGAATCACTCTGCCGATATCCGCTAGGGCTGAATGAACCGCAACATTGACCAAGTCTTTCTGTGCAAATTGATAAAAATCATGCAGAAATTTCGGGATACCCGATCTCTTCATAAGCTGATCCGTTGTCATCGGTTCCTCCGATTCTCCGAATGGCTGAGCATATCGCTGCAAGATTGAAACGGGTAAGCGCTCCGATTGAGCCAATTGGGAGTGCAATGCCATCTGGCTGGAAATGGGATAGATGCGCGGAGAACGAATCCCGCAATCCAGGAGATTCTTCTCCACATGTTTGATCACAAGACCGAGTTCTTCTGAAGAGCGCGCCAGATCGACCGCATTAATCAGAAAGAACATCTTATCCATGGCAAACGTCTCTTTCACACGCCCCAATTGAATCAGGAACTCGCGGTCCGCATGTGAAAAAGGATGATTGTAATAAGTGACAAATAAAACGGCATCGGCATTTTTGATATATTCAAAAGCAACACCCGTATGGCGCGCATTGATCGAGTCTGCTCCCGGCGTGTCTACCAGAATAACTCCCTGCTCGCTTAACGGAGAGCGGTAATAAACCTCAATCCAATCGATGAATGCCGCCTTATGTTCCTCAGACACAAAAGAGGAAAAATCGGATAGATCCGTCTTAATCACTTGGCCAAAGAGCTGGCTGAATGATTCATATCCTTGTCCTACAGCAAGCAGGAAGGCATAATGCGTTTTCTTTCTGCCATCCAGATGCGCCGCATCCAGTTTTGCAATAATGGCCATTGCTTCATCAAAATCAGCCGCATCGAAACCCAATTTGGACAACGAATGCTGAATGTCAGCCAACATCTCTTCCTTGCTCTTCACTTTGATCCGCACGGTGCCATGCGCAAATTGTTCATTGGGCGGCATGATCCTGGTGATGGTTGCTGTAGTAGGATTGGGTGATGCAGGTAAAAGGTCATACCCCAGCAGCGCATTGGCAAACGAAGATTTTCCCGCGCTGAAAGCTCCGAACAATGCGAGGGTAAACTGATTCTCTTCCAGCCTTGCTGCCTTCATCGTGATATCTAAATATTCTTCTTGGAAGCCCGCGATGGGCCTGATCGTATCGGCAGCTATTCGTAGCTTTTTAGCTGTGGCTTTGAGTTGCGCAGCTATGTCTGGATCTGCCGCTACAGGCTGATTCGAACCCTCCCTCTCTCTTTCGCTATCGCTCGATGGTTCATATGCAGGAATTTTGGCATAATTTTCATTCCCTGCAGGAATACTCGTTTCAAATGCAACTTCTTTCTTTGCAATCTTCGATAATTCTTTACGAGCTTCCACTAACAATTGCTCGTCAATATCATCGCTTAAATAGGAAAGCAGTCTCTCTTTATGTTTTTCCATTTCGCTGTATATCTTCATGATTTCTGACGTCGCGTTCATCTGCTGTTCAAGAGAAAGCAACTCTTCTTTCAGTTGCGATTCTTGTGAAAGCGATCTCTCTTTTAGCATGTCGACTGCCAGATTGAACTTGTCCAAAAAGCTCTTCCTGTAGTGAAGCTTAATCGCATCCACCACTTCCTTGGCATAATTGAACAGATATTCTCCATTCAAGTTTGCTCCACTTTTGACAAGATGGGTTAATAGATCCAATCCAATCGGAACTTCCATCTGATCGATGGATCGAAAATAACCCTCGTCGGCAATTCCAAAATCTTTGCACGTTTTTAAGAGCAGTTCCTTGAGAGGCCAATAGATTTGAGCTAATGCATTTTTCTCAATCTCATTATAAAATTGATGTAAACGCTTTTCCCTCTCTTCTTCCCTCTTTTTTCCAGAAAAAAGAAAGCCGATTTTAAAGCCGGTGTTCAGAGATTCAAGATATAAGCGCGCCAGTTCCCTAGTTTGAAATGTCATGATCGTAGCATGGTTTAAGATTTTTGCCATTTCATTTTTGAATTGCTCTTCAAAACGGGAGGCTTGTTCCATTACTTGGTCCAGTTCCAGCTTTAGTTTTTGATATTGCGCCGTAAGATCTTCCATATTTTGCGAGGGATACCCGTCAAGCCGTGAACGATAGCGATCGATTTCCTCTTTTCGCTGATTCTCCTGCCATTCTATGTGGTCGGATATAAGCTGCAGAGCAGCTTGATATGCACTGTCGATGATCAGTTCTTCGCAATCTGCCGATCGTTTGCCAATCAGCTCTTTTAAACTGTGTAATTGGTTCTCTGCATGGTACGGCTCTTTTAAAGAGGTGTAGAAGATTCCCTCCACCTTCACATTCCATCTTGCAAAGGCAGTCTCTACCCCTTCTTTAAACTGTGCAAATGGAAGCTCGCTTTCCAGATGCTTATCGATCTGATTGATGATCAGGTAGACTCTTTTATTCTTCTCGGATAACATCCTTGTAAATTCTAAGTTCAACTCTGATTGCACGTGATTATAATCCATCACGTAAAAAATCAGATCGGCAAGATGAAGTGCTGACTCTGTCGCGACCCGGTGCGCTTCGTCTGTAGAATCGATGCCTGGGGTATCCATAATCGTCACACCCATATCGATCATCTCGCTGGGGTGACTGATTTCAACAGACTCGACGATATCGCCATCAATGCAATACCGCTTCACTTGTTCAATATCATAGGGATAGGCAAAATTTACGATTCCTTGGTTCTTCATATAGACGCGGGCATAAGGCTGCCCGGATTTTACTTTAACCAGATTGGCACTTGTCGGGATTGGACTGGAGGGAAGGATTTCGTGCCCCATTAACTCATTAATCAAACTCGATTTGCCAGCAGAGAAATGGCCGCAAAAAGCAAGGATACATTCTCTCTCCCCCAGTTTCTCCACCAATTGGTATATTTTTCGTGCATGATCATGATCGCCAGCGTGATTGAATTCTTTATAGAGGATCGCAAGGCGGTCTCGTAATTGATCTATCGAAAGGAAGTATCCCTTTTCTTCCATGATCAAACTTTCCATCTCTCAACGCTCCCGATGATCTCTTTTTTCGTATATAAACCACAAAGATTACTATACCATATTTAGGCCAAAACATATAAACCCAAATAAAAATGGACTGAGTCAAGTTTTTGTGGGTGTTTTTTCTTCTGTACAAAATAGTTGCTTGTTCAGACCTTCATTTGAAAACGCTTTCTTATTCTCTTATTTCCTTTATCTTTGTTATTCCTGCTTATTTTTAAAAACTACTCAACGCCTTTAAAGCCTTATAGATCGGTGTTCCTGACGGGTTTTGCAGATAGGGTATATTTGAGCGTACGGTTTCTTCTGCCACTTTTTGATACCTTTTTAATCGATTTTCTGAGCGTAGGGTTTCTCTTCTCTCTTCTTTTCCTTCCAGGTTCCAATGTCCCCATATCGTTTTGATCGATAAGCGATCTTTCATGGCTACAAGTAGGTGCGCCATGGCATAAAGACCTTTTTCACTCCAACTCCGACCATTTTTCAATCGCTTGGCAAACACACTCATGGTCGCTTCCGCACTCCCCATGGGTCTCATTCCTGTCGTATCCACCCCTTGTTCCCTTAACCACTTGCGATAGTCCATCAAGCCCTTTTTGTGTTTTTCGAGAAACTGAATGAGCGCTTCTAGTCGGCCTTCGGCTTCTTCTGTTTCTAAGGTCCCTATGGCACTATGTAATTCAAGTAATAACTGATCTGCATCGTAATTCTTCAGTGCG
>Ga0310836_100181_pt1 | contig 72755 bp, 55 predicted proteins | sample SM_ome_4_FD_201310 | JGI IMG/M metagenome (GOLD analysis project Ga0310836, IMG submission 201310) | Sorghum-adapted microbial communities enriched on stacked mutant (SM) sorghum from Joint BioEnergy Institute, Emeryville, California... ... | reverse complement strand
CTGATCGAGCGGCTGATCCGGCATCTCGCCCGCCGGCGCCGGGAAAGACGGGATGCGGAAGCGGAAAGCGGGAGGGCGTAAGCGATGTGGCAACTTGTATCCGGCATTTTTCCCTACGCGATCCTGTACACGATCCCCCTCCTGATCACCGCCCTCGGCGGGCTGTTCAGCGAGCGGAGCGGCATCGTCAACATCGGGCTTGAAGGGCTCATGGTCGTCGGCATGTTCACGAGCGCCTTCGTCATCATCCAGCTGCAGCCGGTTTTGCCGTACATGGCCCTGTGGATCGGCCTGGCCGCCGGGATGGCCGCCGGGATGCTGTTCTCCCTGCTGCACGCGTTCGCCAGCATCAACCTGAGCGCCAACCAGATCATCAGCGGGACCGCCATCAACATGGTGGCCGGCGCGCTGACGGTCTTCCTCGCCCGCAACATGACGGGCAGCGGCAACATCCGCATCCAGCGGGGCTTCACGCCCAAGGACGTGCCGGGGCTCAAGGACATTCCGGTGATCGGGGACCTGTTTTTCACGAACGCCTACGTCACCACGCTGGTCATTCTGATGATCCTGTTTCTCAGCAGCTTCGTGCTCTACAAGACGCCTTTCGGCCTGCGCCTGCGCGCCTGCGGCGAAAATCCCCAGGCGGCGGAGGCGGCGGGCGTCAACGTGCGCCGCATGCGGTACATCGGCGTCCTGATCTCGGGCGCCTTCGCGGCGCTCGGCGGCGCCGTCATCATCGTCACGTACAGCGGCGAATTCAACGGCTCGGCGGCCGGGCTCGGCTTCCTGGCGCTGGCGGCGCTCATCTTCGGCCAATGGCGTCCCTTCGGCGTTCTCGGGGCGACGCTGTTTTTCGGCTTCGCCAGCACGGTGGCCAACGTGTCGCAGGTCATTCCGGAACTGAAAGTCATTCCGCCGGTCATTCTGCAGACGTTCCCGTACGTGGCGACCCTGATCGCGCTGATTTTGTTCTCCAAGTCGTCCCAGGCGCCCAGGGCCGCCGGCGAGCCGTTCGATTCCGGCAAGCGGTAGGGAACGGCCGTTTGCGGGTATGCCGCCCGCGGCGGCACGTCCCGGAAAACCGCATGATGAAAGCCGCAACTCGGGGGAGGAGACATGGCACAGCTTTTTTACAAGTACGGGACGATGAACAGCGGGAAATCGTTCGAAATCATCAAGGTGGCGCACAACTACGAGGAGCAGAACAAGCCGGTGCTCATCTTCAAGCCGGCCATCGACACCCGCAGCGGCCACGACCGGGTCGGCACGCGGGCGGGCCTCACGCGCCGGGCGATTCCCGTCCACGACGACGACAATATTTTCGAAAGCGTGAAAAAGGAACTGGCTTCATCGCCCGGCAAGCGCATCTACTGCGTGCTGGTGGATGAAGCGCAGTTCCTCCGCAAGCACCACGTGTGGGAACTGACGCGCATCGTGGACGAGTTGAACATCCCGGTGATGGCCTTCGGGCTGAAAAACGATTTCCGCAACCAGCTGTTCGAAGGCAGCCGGGAACTGTTGATCCACGCCGACAAAATCGAAGAAATCAAGACGATCTGCTGGTATTGCGACCGCAAGGCGACGATGGTGATCCGCTACCAGGACGGCAAGCCCGTCAACGAGGGCGAGCAAATCCTGATCGGCGGCAACGAGGAGTACAAACCGGTGTGCCGGCGCTGCTACAAGGCGGCATTTCAGTCGCCGGGATGAACGGGATGGAAGGCGTCCTTCAGCCTGGCGGCGATTCCGCGTCTCCCGCGGGGCGGCTTGTCCGCTCCGGCGGGAGACGCTTTTTTGCGCCATCGGGCCGCCTTCCGTCCGGCGGACGGTCCGGGTCCGTCCGCCTTGTTCGGTCCATCTGTCCCGTCCGGTTCATCCGGCACGTCGATGCATGCCACGTCGACCGCCTCGGGCGCGGCCAGCACGAGGCCGACGTCCGTGTCATGCTCCCGGTCGTACACCTTGCGGTACGGCACGCCGCGCTCGTTGGCGAGGCGGATGTATTTGGCGAGGGCGCCGTATTCCATCTCGCCGTTCAGGACGATGGTCACATCCCGATGGCGGTCGAGGGCTTCCAGCACCTGGCGGGGGATGTCCCGGCTCCGGACCTGCTTTTGGGTCAGGGCCAGCACGACGCGTTCGCGGAACTCGCCGAGATAGCGGCGCTTTTCCTCGGGCCGGAGTTCGGGCGGACCGTACATGCCGCGCAGCAAATAATCCTTGACGTCTTCCCTGGTCATGTCCGTCACCGTCCGTTTTGCCATTTATAGTAGTATAATGGTCTGGACGGTCATGCGTCTATGACGGGTTTCCCAAAACATCAAACGCCGAGCGCCCGGCGGATCATGCGCTCGTACCAGTTCCAGGGCAGAAGCGACCGCACCGCCAGAAGGCTCCGCACGCCCCGGCCGAGGGGCAGGCGCAGCGGCGGAGCCGGATCATCCGCCAGATCGGCGATCCGCCGCGCGACTTCGGCGGGGTCCGGCGCCCGTTCGGCGGATTGCCGCGCCATGCGGAAGACGGATTCGGCCAGATCGCGATAGGGAGAGTCGGCGGAACGCACGGCCAGTTCGAACCCCTTGCGCCAAATGTCCGTCCGGTAGGATCCCGGCTCGACGAGCACGACGCGGATGCCGAAGGGGGCCAGTTCAAGGCGCAGCGCCTCGCTGAAGCCTTCCAGCGCGAATTTGGAGGCGCAGTACGGGCCGAAGCCCGGCATCGCCACGCGGCCGCTGATGCTGGAGACGTTGACGATGAGCCCGGACCGCCGTTGCCGCATGTGGGGAAGCACAAGCTGCACAAGCCGGACGGCGGCGAAAAAGTTCGTCTCCATCTGGGCGCGCCAGGCGGAAAGCGGCACGTCCTCGGCCATGCCGCCCTGGGCGTAGCCGGCATTGTTGACCAGCATGTCCAGCCGTCCGTACCGGCCGACGGCATCCGCGATCGCGCGGGACGCGGCATCTTCGTCCGTCACGTCCAGCGGGACGATGTCGATCCGGTCCGCGGCCTGCCGCCCGCCGGCCAGTTCGAGGAGCCGGTCTTTCCTAACCGGATCCCGCATGGCGGCGATCACCCGGTGGCCACGCGCCGCGCATTCCACCGCCGTGAGCATCCCGAAACCGGATGATGTGCCCGTAATGAAAATGACCCGTGGATCAGCCAACGAAAATCCCTCCTTGAACGCGTTTTGGCGTCCCCGTATGTTTCACCGCGAACCGTTCCCGTTCCTGCAACCGGGTCTATTTACCCAGGGACGACCTGGGGATGGAACCCGTTCGCCAACTTTTGACAATGAAAAGATCAATCGAAAGCACCATTCATCTTCAAGAAATCCATGATATAACAGGGTCATCACACACTGTGAAAAAGGCAGGCGTTTTGCTGCTTGTGGCCGTTTTGTTGCCGGCCCTGATCGCGCTGGCCGGCTGCGGGGCGGAAGGAGGCGAACCCGCTCCGTCCGCGGGAACGCCCGCGCCGGACCTGGCGGAAGATGTTGCGGGGGGCGCGGAAGGATATATGCCGTCTGTCCAGCTGGAAGACCTCGAGCCTTACCTGGAATGGCTCTCCGCCGAAGAGACGGCGGACGGATACGTGCTGAGGCTGTCGGGCGGCGGCGACACGTTCGAAGCGCTGGCCCGGGATCTGTTCCGCCAACGGAAATTCGGGGAAGGCGGCGAAGAAGCGAGGGACGCCGGCGACATGGCGGTCCACCGCCTCGAATGCGAATGCCTGTTCGACAAGAAGACCCATTTCATCAAATCGATCCGCCTGTACATGGAACTGACGCTGTCCGCCCCGGAAGGCGACTATGCCGGCACGTTTGACTTGCGGGGCGAGTACTCCCGCATCAATGAAATCCCCGGCATCCCCCTCCCGGAAGACACGGTGTCCGTCGACTTGGGATTTTGACCGCCGCCCCGGCTCCTCCACCCCCCGGCCTTTCGGACCGCGGGGGTTTTTTGCCGTCCGCGCGAAAGCCGGTTCGCCGCGCCCCGGCCAGGGTGGCGAGGCGGCGGAAGCCGCGCCGCGAAAACGGGACGAAAGCGGCTGCCGGCGGCCGTGCGGGCCCGAAAGCGCCGCAGGAGGACGGGGCGCGCGGCGGGGCGGGGCGTTGCAAGTTGGCGGCGGTTCGATTATGCTCGAACTAGGCCCTTTAGCCAAATTGCCGAAGAGCGGACGGGAGGAACCATCATGCCCCTTTTGGAGCACGGGCTCCGCGACCGGTTCGCCGGAGCGGACGGGCGGGCGCTTCTCCTTCAGTCGACGTGGGGGCTGGAGAAAGAATCGCAGCGCATCGGGCCCGACGGCCGGCTCGCGCTTACGCCCCATCCGGCGGCTTTCGGGGACAAACTGACCCACCCCTACATCACGACGGATTTTGCGGAAAGCCAGCTGGAACTGATCACGCCGCCGCTGGCCGGCACGATGGACGCGCTGGAGTGCCTGGCGGCCATCCATGACGAGGTGTATGCCGGCCTCGGGGGGGAGCTGCTCTGGCCGCTCAGCATGCCGCCCGTCCTGCCGCCGGAAGAGGACATCCCGATCGCCCGGTACGGACCGTCGCCGGAAGGCCGGGCCCGGGAAGCGTACCGGGAAGGGCTGGCGGCTCGCTACGGCAAGAGGATGCAAATGATCTGCGGCCTGCACGTGAACTTTTCCTACGGTCCGGATCTTGTCGCGTGGTACGGGGAGCGCCGCTTCCCCGGCCTGCCGCCGGAAGAGCGGCGGGATGCGCTCTATTTTGCCGCCGCCCGCAACTTTTTGCGCTACCGGTGGCTCCTGATCTATCTGTTCGGCGCGTCGCCCGCCTTCGATCCGAGCTACGGCCCGGTGGTCAGCCGCGAACTGGCGGAAATCGAGGCCCGCTGCCCGGCCTGCTCCGGCGCGGCGGCATGGCATGCCCGTTTCGCGACGAGCCTCAGGGTGAGCCGCTACGGGTACGTCAACGCCTTCCGCACGGCGGCGACGGTCAGCTTCAACGGCCGCGCGGAATACGTCAAGACGTTCCGCCGGCTTCTGGAAACCGAACTGGCCACGGAGAGCGAATGGTATTCCCCGATCCGCCTGAAGTCGTTCGCCGCCAAGGGAGAGAGCCAGCTTGCGGCGATGGAACGATGCGGCGTCAAATACATGGAAGTGCGGCTTCTCGATCTCGATCCGTGGGAACGGACCGGCGTCAGCCTCGCGCGGCTTGACGTCCTCCATCTGTTCCTGCTGTTCTGCCTGCTCGCCGACAGCCCCCCGATCGACGAGGCGGAATGCCGGACGCTGCAGGAAAACCATCATCTGGTGTCCCTGTTCGGACGCAAACCCGGCCTCAAGCTCCTTGCGCCGGACGGCCGGGAAATGGGCCTTGCGGAATGGGCCGAAACGATTCTGGACGGCATGGCCGAAATTGCCGATTGGGCGGATGACGGCAGCGGCCGGTACGTCCGGGCGGTGGAGCGGGAACGGGCGAAGGTGCGGGACGCCTCGCGCGTCCCGTCGGCGGTCATGATGCGGGAGATGGACGAACGGGGGGAATCGTTCGCCGAGTACGGTCTGCGCCTGGCCCGCATGCACGGGAAAATTCCGCTGGCGGAGGGATCTTCATGACGAATGCAGGAGCCCGGGATGCACAGTGGGCCGAATTTGAAGCGAACCGGGGCGAAGCGGACATCGCCGCCGGCATGGAGCTGTCGACGCAAATCCTGATCCGCGAGGCGCTCAGGCGCGGATGCGAAGTGGACATTCTGGACCGCGGCGACAATTTCATCCGCCTGCGCCGGGGAGACCGGGTCGAATACGTCAAGCAGGCGACGAAGACGTCCGTCGATGCCTACATCGCGCCGCTCATCATGGAAAACAAGGAAGTGACGAAGCGCATCCTGCGCGAGCACGGCATCCGCGTCCCGGACGGCACGGCAGCGGATTCGCCGGAAGAAGCGGAGCGGGCGCTGGCCGGGCTGGCGGGCAAGGATGTGGTGGTCAAGCCGAAAATGACCAATTTCGGCCTGGGCGTCAGCATCCTGAAGCGCCCGTTCGGCCCGGATGCGTTCCGGGAAGCGGTGGCGCTCGCCTTCGCCCACGACAAGACGATCCTGCTGGAGGAGTTCATTGCCGGCCGGGAATACCGGTTTCTCGTCATCGGGGACGAAACCGTCGCCGTCCTGTATCGCGTCCCGGCCAACGTGACGGGAGACGGCGTGCACACCATCGCGGAACTCGTTGCGGAGAAGAACAAGGATCCGCGCCGCGGGACGGGCCACGTCAAACCGCTGGAGCAAATCCGGCTCGGACAGGTGGAGCGGGCCCATCTCGCCGCCCGGGGCCTCACCTTCGATTCGGTGCCGGCCGAAGGGGAAGTCGTCTACCTGCGGGAAAATTCCAACATCAGCACGGGCGGGGACAGCATCGACTGCACGGACGAGATGCCGGCCTTCTACAAGCGGGTGGCCGAACGGGCCGCGCGGGCGGTCGGCGCCCGCATCTGCGGCGTGGACATGATCGTGCCGGACATCGGCCATGAAGGCGGCGAGGACGCCTATTGCATCATCGAGCTCAACTTCAACCCCGCCATTCACATGCACGCCTTTCCGTACAAGGGAAAAAACCGGAACGTGGCCGGAAAGGTGCTCGACCTGCTCGGATTCCGCTGAGAAGCGCGGATTTCGCCGAACGATTCCGCCGAACGCTCGAATGCTGCCGAAGATGCCGCCGAAGGCGCGGCGCCTTCGGTCTTTTTTTGTTATTTATCGTTTCGTTGCCGAGCCAATGCGAACCGCTTTTGCAGTGACATTTTTCATAGAATGTTCGGAATTTGGTCGCAAGGTCCCAAAAAACATTGCAGAAATTGACACGGGAAACAGGTATAATAGAATGGGAGAAAAGGCTGCGAAATACCGGAACAAAAGGAGCATCGCCATGAGCATCGCGAAAAAGATCGCTTTGGGCTGTCTTGCCGTTTCGGTCACCACGTATGGCACCAGCGCCTTTTTTATTTTTGTGCTGCAGCCCCTTTTCGACGAATGGTTTTCGGCCACCGCTTTTGCGCTGCTGACGTTCGCCGGCGGCATTTTCTGGACCGTGCTGCTCGGTTTCCTGTCGGCCAGGTGGCTGATCGCGCCGCTCCTCAAGGTGTCGGACGCCGCGGGCAAAGTGTCGCGGGGCAATCTGGCCGTCGAGGTGAAGGAACACCGGTCGCGGGATGAAATCGGGCAACTGGTCAACGGATTCCGGGACATGCTGGACAGCTTGAAGCGCATGATCCGGGACATCGCCAACCATTCCGACGTGACCAACCGGAGCGTGGAGGAGCTTTCCAAGGCCATCGTGAGCGCCACCCAGCAGATCGAGCGCATCGCCGTCGCCTCTTCGGATATCCGCAGCCTGGCCGAAGAGCAGGACGAGCGCACGAAGCAGATTTTGTCGTCCTTCTCGGCGATCCGGGATTCGGTGGACGACATCAACCGGCAGTCGGCGGAAACCGAATCCCTGTCCGAATCGATGCTGCAGACGATCCGGACGGGCATCGACGAAATCGTGAAGCTGATCGAAGGCATGCAGCGGCTGGTGGCGGAAACCCGCCAGTCGGCGGAGCAGGTGTTCGAGCTGCGGGAGAAGGCGGCGAAAATTACGGAGTTTTCCGATCTGGTCGGGGACATCGCCAACCAGACGCAGCTTTTGGCGCTGAACGCGTCCATCGAGGCCGCCCATGCCGGCGAGCTCGGCCGCGGGTTCCAGGTGGTGGCGGGCGAGATTCGCAAGCTGTCCGAGGAGAGCAACCGGGCGGTGGCGGAAATCCACGGCCTGATCACGGAAATCCAGGGGCAGATCCAGACCGTCGTCCATCGCATCCGCGACCAGGCGGAGCTGGGCGAGGAGGAATTCCGGAAAACGGAATCGGTGACGGAAAACATCCGCTCCGTGGAGCAATCGACGGCCCGGGTGGCCGAAGCGGTCAACCGGGTGCGCGACATGTTCGGGGTGCAGGCGGACATTTTCCGGCGCACGGTGGAACAGATCGGCGACATCGCCGACATGTCCGGCCGCATCGTCCAGCATGCGACGGACGTTTCCGCCTCGACGCAGGAGCAGACGGCTTTCATGCAGGAGCTGACCGCCACCTTCGAGGAATTGCGCAACATGTCGAACGCGCTCCATTCGCAGGCGGGCCGCTTCGTGCTGCCGGAGGCGGAACGGGTGGCGAAGGCCGCGGGCGGAAAAGCCGTCTCCGCGGGGAAGACGGGCTGAGGGAGATCCGGGCATCAAAGTCCGGGCTTCGAAGAAAAAAGCATGAAATCCGGCTCGCGCCGTGATCGAACCGGATTTCATGCAGCGGAAAATGGCATGCAGCCGAAGGTCGCGGCCGGTTCGGCCGGCTTACAGCACCAGCTGGAGCCAGGCGAACAGCCCGGCATAGAAGACGGCGGGCAGCAGATTGGTGACGTTGACCGCCTTGATCCCGAGGATCGACAAGCCGATGCCGACGATGAGCGCGCCGCCGACGGCGGTCACTTCCGTGATGACGGCGTCGAGCACCGTTTCGCTGAGCACCAGCATGATGGCGCCGGCCGCCAGTGCGATGGAACCCTGATACAGGAACACCGGGATGGCCGAAAACAGGACGCCGATGCCCATGGTGGAGGCGAAGATGACGGACGCGATGCCGTCCAGCATCGACTTCGTGTACAGAATGTCGTGGTTGTTGCGCAATCCGCCGTCGATGGCGCCCAGCACGGCCATGGCGCCGACGCAGTAGACGAGGGTTGCCGTGACGAAGCTTTGCGCGATGTTGCCGGCCTTCCCCGATCCCCGGGAACCGAGGATGCGGATGACGGTCTGTTCGAGCCGGCGTCCGAGGGCGTCCAGCCGGGCATCCAGCTTCAGCCATTCGCCGGTTGCGCCGCCCAGGACGAGGCTGGCGATCATGATCAGGACGTGGTCCGTCTCGAAGGCCATGGACATGCCCAGCACGATGATGGCCAAACCGAGCCCCTGGGTGATGGTCGTTTTCATCCGTTCCGGCATGCGCGGCAGGAGCAGGCCGAGAAGCGAACCGGCCACGACGGCGATCGTGTTGACGATGGTGCCCCAAAGAGCCATGTGCGAAGTCTTCCTCTCCCGTGACGTCAATCGCTTGGCATTCGGAACCATTATAAATGAACGGCCGCCCGGCTGTCGATCCGGACCGGATATTCCCGCTTTTTTGCAGGAACGGTTTCCAGTATAATGGAACCCATAAGGGAAAGGCTGGAAATCCCGTACGCGGCCGGTCGCAAACGCGCCATCAGGAGTGGATGCCGTGAAAATATGCGATTATTGCGAAAAACTGGCGGACGAGACGACGTTCGACAAGACGCACAGGATGTGCCCGGATTGCCGGGAGGCGTTCCTCGCCGTCCGCAAGCTGGTCGAAGCCCATCCGAACATTTCCGTTTTCGAGGTGTCCAGGAAAACGGGCGTCACCGTCAAAAAAATCCGATCCTTCGCCGCCAGGGGCTGGTTCCTGGTCGGGGAAGGATCGCCGGAATGGCTGAACGAATAGAACGTCAGAGCATGTCCAACAGATCGCCGGCGATTAGGGAGGCGGGGGACGGGCGGCGTTTCGCCGCCCGGTCCCCCGCTTCGCCGTGCAGGTACACCCCGGCGACGGCGGCGGCTTCCGGCGGCATGCCCTGCGCCAGCAGGCCGGCGATCAGGCCGGCCAGCACGTCGCCGGTGCCCGCCGTGGCCATGCCGGCGTTGCCGGTCGGGTTGACGAACGCCCGGCCGTCCGGCAGCGCCGTCACCGTGCGGGCCCCCTTCAAGACGACGATGACGCCGTGCCGTTCGGCGAAATCGCGGGCCGCGCCGAGGCGGTCGCGCTGGATGTCGGCGACGGAGGCGCCGGCGAGCCGGGCCATTTCGCCGGGGTGCGGCGTCAAGACCACCGGCGCGCTTCGGCGGGGCCACGCCGCGAGGCCCCCGGACGACGCCAGCATGTTGAGGGCATCGGCGTCGAGCACGATCGGGATGCCGATGTCCGTCCACAATGTCCTCAGCCACCTGCCGTCGTCCGGGAACCGGCCGATGCCCGGCCCGATGGCCGCCGCCTTTTTGCCTTCGGCGAGTTTCGCCACTTCCGCGGCGGCATCCGCCGTCCAATTGCCGTCGGCGTCGCCGCCTGCGCCGGCCAGGATCGCTTCCGGCAGCCGGCCGGCCATCGCCTTCGCCATCGCCCGGGGCAGCACCCAGGTCACGAGGCCCGCGCCCGCCCGGAGGGCCGCTTTCGCCGCCAGCAGGCCGGCGCCGCCGTAGGCGGCCGACCCGGCGACGACCAGGGCGTGACCGAACGTCCCCTTGTGCCCGTCTTCCGGCCGCTCCAGGGGGAGCCTGACAGACAGCTCCGTTTCGATCGTTTCCTTCGTCGCCAGATGCGTGCGCACGCCGTGCAGGCCCGCCAGCGAAGCGGGGATGCCGATGGCGCGGACGGCGACGCGGCCGGCCGCGCGGGCGCCGGGGAACTGCGCGAGGCCGCATTTGCAGAACGCCAGCGCCACCGTCACGTCGGCCCTGATGCACGGATCGAAGACGGCACCCGTGTCCGCGTCGAGCCCGCTCGGAATGTCGACGGCGATGACCGGCAATCCGCTTTCGTTCGCCTCGCGGATCAAAGATGCGTACGGTTCCCGCGGCGCGCCGGACGTGCCGGTGCCAAGGAGCGCGTCCACCACGCCCGCATACCGTTCCCACGCCACGCTTCCCGGCCGGTAGCGAGCGGCCGGGATCCCCATGTTCGCCGCGATGTCCCGCTGCAGGGCCGCCTCGCCCGTCAGGGAGCCGGGATCGACGGCGTACAGCAGCTCCGCCCCGATCCCCGCTTCGGTCAAATGCCTGGCCGCCACAATGCCGTCCCCGCCGTTGTTGCCCTTGCCGACGAGCACGATCCAGGGTCGGGCGGGCGTGCCGCGCTCCCGGATGAAGGCGGCCACTTCTTCCGCCACGGCGCGCCCGGCGTTTTCCATCAACACCATCGCCGGCAGGCCGATCCGTTCGATGGCGTGCCGGTCGATGGCCCGCATTTGTTCAGCCGTCACGAGCAGCATGCTGGACACCACCTCTCTTGCTCCAGTATAGCGCAACCGGCCGCGGCGGGCATCCGTCCCGCAAACCGTACGAACCGGAGGAAGCGAACCGCGCCGCACGGCGGACACCGGGCGGCGCCGCACCCGGGTGGCCGGACCGGCGGACCTGGCGTCACCGTCATGCCCCGTCCGTCCATGATGCCGGTTCGGCGGCGAATGGGCTATAATGGCTGTTGGAATGAGTTCGCGCACGGAGGGATGCACATGGCGAAAGCGATGCTTTTGATGGGCAACGGATACGAGGAAGTGGAAGCGTTGACGGTGGTCGATTACCTGCGCCGGGCCGACATCGCCATCGACATGGTGTCGGTGACGGGCAGCCTGGAGACGACGGGCGACCACGGCATCCGGGTCATGGCGGACCGGCGGCTGGAAGACATCGATCCCTTAGACTACGACGCCGTCATCACGCCTGGCGGCATGCCGGGGACGAAGATGCTGGCGTCCGACGAACGGGTGCTGAAGCTGGTGCGGGACTTTTTCGAAAAAGGGAAATGGGTTGCTTCCATCTGCGCATCGCCGATGGTGCTGGAAGCGGCGGGCATCGCCGGCCGGGTGAAAGGCACCTGCTATCCCGGCATCGAGAAAAACGTGCGCTTCCGGGAACATTCGGAAGACCTGGTGGTCCAGGACGGCCGCGTGATCACGTCCCGCGGACCGGCGACGGCGGACCTTTTTGCCTTCAAATTGATCGAGGCGCTGGCCGGACGGAACAAAGCGGAGGACATCCGGCAGCGGACGCTGGCGGCGATGGTGGAACGGACGCACCGGGGGGCGGACTGACGGCCCCGCACCACTCCCGGACCATCCGGCGCGCCCGCCGCAACGGCCCGCCCGTTCCCGCCCCCGGGAGACGCGAGCCTTGTGGCCGCGCCGGAACTTTATTGTCCGGGTTCCCCCGTTTCCGGTATAATGGACGGGAATTTAGATGCGAATCTGGAAGGAAAGCGGGACGAATCATGGGACGGAAATGGAACAACATCAAGTACAAGAAAGCGGCCAAAGACGCCAACACGAGCCGCATCTACTCCAAGTTCGGCATCGAGATCTACGTGGCGGCGAAACGGGGTGTGCCGGATCCGGAGGCGAACCGCGCGCTGAAGGTGGTGCTTGAACGGGCGAAAACGTACAACGTGCCGAAGGCGATCATCGATCGCGCGCTGGAGAAAGCCCGCGGCGCCGCGGACGAAGCGTACGAAGAGCTGCGCTATGAAGGCTTCGGGCCGGGCGGCTCGATGGTGATCGTGGACACGCTGACCAACAACGTGAACCGGACCGCCGCGGCCGTGCGCGCCGCCTTCAACAAGAACGGCGGCAACATGGGCGTCAACGGTTCGGTGTCCTACCTGTTCGACGAGACGGCGGTGTTCGGCGTCGAGGGCAAATCGGCGGAAGAAATGCTGGAGCTTCTCATCGAGGCGGACGTGGACGTCCGCGACGTGACGGAGGAAGACGGCATGGCCGTCATCTACGCGGAACCGGACCGCTACCACGCCGTGCAGGAAGCGCTGAAGGAGAAGGGCATCACGGAGTTTGCCGTGGCGGAAATTTCCATGCTGCCGCGCACCTATGTGAAGCTGGACGGCGATGCCCTGGCGCAGTTCGAGAAGCTGGTCGACGCGCTGGAAGACCTGGAGGACGTCCAGCGGGTGCACCACAACGTGGAGCTGGAAGACTGAGCCCGGCCGAAAGGCGGATTCCGGCGCGGGGCGCCGGGACCCGGACGCGGCTAAGTGCAGATCACCTTTTCGGAAAAGGGAGAGAGTGGCGTTGGACCAAAAACCGGCCTATCTGGACGAATCGCTGCCGTTTCGGGAACGGGCGAAGGATCTCGTTTCCCGCATGACGCTGAAGGAGAAGGTGTCGCAGATGGTGCACCGGGCGGCGGCCGTCGAGCGGCTCGGCGTGCCCCGCTACACCTGGTGGAACGAAGCGCTGCACGGCGTCGCCCGGGCGGGGGTGGCCACCAGCTTTCCCCAGGCGATCGGCCTGGCGGCCACCTTCGACGAAGAGCTGGTGCGCCGGATCGCCGACGTCATCGCGACGGAAGGGCGGGCGAAGTTCAACGAGTTTTTCAAAAAAGGCGACCATGACATCTACAAGGGGCTGACGTTCTGGTCGCCCAACGTGAACATTTTCCGCGATCCGCGGTGGGGCCGGGGGCACGAGACGTACGGGGAAGACCCGTATTTGACCGGCCGGCTCGGCGTCGCCTACATCAGGGGCCTGCAGGGCGACCACCCGAAATACTTGAAGGCCGCCGCCTGCGCGAAGCATTTCGCCGTGCACAGCGGGCCGGAGCACCTGCGGCATTCCTTCAACGCCGTCGTGTCGAAAAAGGATCTGTACGAAACCTATTTGCCCGCTTTCCGCGACTGCGTCGTCGAAGGCAAGGTCGAAGCGGTGATGGGCGCCTACAACCGGGTCAACGGGGAGCCCGCCTGCGGCAGCAGGACGCTGCTTCATGACATCCTGCGCGGCGAATGGAAGTTCGAAGGGCATGTCGTGTCCGACTGCTGGGCGATCAAGGACTTCCATGAAAACCACAAGGTGACGGAAACGCCCGAACAGTCGGCGGCGATGGCCCTGAAGGCCGGCTGCGACCTCAACTGCGGCCACATCTATCTCCATCTCCTGTCGGCGGTGGAGCAGGGGCTCGTGACGGAGGAGGACATCGACCGGGCGGTCGTCCGGCTGATGGAAACCCGCATGAAGCTCGGCCTGTTCGACGCGCCGGAGAGTGTGCCGTTCAACGACATCCCCTATGAAGCCAACGATTGCGACGAGCATCGCGCGTTCGCCATCGAGGCGGCGAAAAAGTCGCTGGTGCTGCTGAAAAACGACAACCTGCTGCCGCTGGACCGGAGCAAAATCAAGTCCATCGCCGTCATCGGTCCGAACGCGGACAGCCGCGCCGCCCTCGTCGGCAACTATCACGGCACCGCGTCGCGCCACACGACGGTGCTGGACGGCATCCGCGAGGCGGTGCTGCCGGGCACCCGGGTGTATTATGCCGAAGGCTGCCATCTGTTCAAGGACCGCCATTCCGTGCTGGCCGACGCGAAAGACCGGCTGGCCGAAGCGATCGCGGCCGCGGAGCGGGCGGACGTGGTGGTGCTGTGCCTCGGACTCGATGCCACCATTGAAGGCGAAGAAGGCGACGCCGGCAACGAGTTCGGCAGCGGCGACAAGAAGGATTTGAACCTGCCTGGCATCCAGCAGGAGCTGCTGGAGAAGGTGCATGCCACCGGCAAACCGGTGGTGCTCGTGCTCCTGGCCGGCAGCGCGCTGGCCGTCACCTGGGCGGATGAGCACGTCCCGGCCATCATCCAGGCCTGGTATCCGGGCGCCGACGGGGGCAAGGCGATTGCGTCCCTCATTTTCGGCGAATACAGCCCGTCCGGCCGGCTGCCGGTCACGTTCTACCGGACGACGGAGGAACTGCCCGACTTCACCGACTATTCGATGACAAACCGGACGTACCGGTACATGGAGACGGAGCCGCTCTATCCGTTCGGCTACGGGCTCAGCTACACGAAGTTCGAGTATGCGGCCGTGGAAGGGGTGCCGACGGAACTGGCGGCGGGCGAATCCGCCGAATTCGCCGTGCGGGTGAAAAACGTCGGCGATTTCGACTCCGAAGAAACGGTCCAGCTTTACGTGAAGGACGTGGAGGCGTCCGTGCGGGTGCCGCGCTGGCAGCTCAGGGGCTTCCGCAAAGTGTTCCTGAGAAAGGGCGAAGAAACGGTCGTCCGTTTCACCGTCACGCCCCGCGACCTGGCGCTGATCGACGAAGAAGGCCGCTGCGTCCTGGAGCCCGGCGCCTTCGAAGTGTACATCGGCGGCAGCCAGCCGGACGCGCGGAGCCTCGCCCTGACGGGCACGCCGGTCGTGCGCTACGCCTTCGAAGTAACCGGCGGCCGGATGGACGTGCCGCATTGACGGGTTCCCGCGCGGGCGCCATGCATCCTTCGGCCCGGCGCGGGCCCGAATCCCGGCGCAACGAAACACGGGGAACCAAATACTGCAGCTACGCAAAACGGGGAGAGAACACCGGATGAAACGGAACGGGAGACGGGGAACGACGGGTTGGCTCATGGCCTGGACGCTGGCAGGTGTGCTGGCGGTCGCCGGCTGCTCCGGATCGGGCGCCGCGGTGCAGGCGGAACCGGAGCAGCCGGTGGCCGTGCAGGTGGCGCGGGCGGAACGCGGGACGCTGAAAGCGGAGGAAACGGTGTACGGCACGCTCGGCCCCGCCAGGGAAGCGCTGGTGGCGCCGAAACTGTCCGGCACACTGCTCCGCCTGGAGGCGGATGTGAACGACCGGGTGGAAAAAGGGCAGCTTCTCGCGGTCATCGAGCACGAGCAGCTGGAAATCCAGAAGCGGCTGAACGAACTGGCGCTCGAACAGGCGATGGAGCAGCTGCAGGAACTGCAGCGTTCCGGGGCCGGCGACCGGCAGCTGGAGCAGGCGATGCGCGGCGTGGAACAGGCGCGCCTCAATCTGCGCCTGTCCGAGATCAATCTCGAACATGCGTTTGTCACGGCGCCAATCGCCGGCCGGGTGGCGGAAGTGCTGGCCAGGGAAGGGGACGTCGTGTCCGGCGCTTCGCCGCTTTTCCGCATCGTGGCGGACGAACGCATGACGGTGACGGTCCACGTCAGCATCCGGCAGCGCATGCTTCTGGAACGACTGGACGAGGTGAAGGTGGTCGTGCCGGATCTCGGCGCGGAGCAGACGGCGAACGTCACCCTCGTGTCCGGCGTGCCGAACGGCGGGCTGTATGCGGTTGAAGCGGAGCTGGACAACCCCGGCGATCTTGTGCCGGGCATGGCGGCCTACATCGTGCTGGAACGCGCGCTGGCGGAGGACGCCGTGATCGTGCCGACGGCGGCCATCGTGGAGAAGGGCGGGACGGCCGGCGTTTTTGCCGTCGAAGACGGCCGGGCAAGGGAAGTCCGGGTGGACGTGCTCGCCACCCAGACGGACCGGACCGCCGTCAGCGGTTCGCTGGCGGAAGGCAGCCTGATCGTGACGAAAGGGCAGCTGCTCCTTCGCGACGGCACGCCCGTCACGATCGCCGGGGAGGGCCGGTGACGTGAGAATCGTGGACGTGTCGGTCCGGCGGCCGATCGGCGTGGCGATGGTCGTCATCGCGGCCGTGACCCTCGGGCTGTTCAGCTTGCGCAATCTGGCCGTCGATCTGTTTCCCGAAATCGATCTTCCCGTGGCCGTCGTGGCCACGTCGTACACCGGCGCGGCGCCGGAAGAAGTGGAAAAGCTGGTGACCCGGCCGCTGGAAGCGGCCCTGAGTTCGCTGACGGGCATTGATACGATTTCCTCCCAGTCCCAGTCCGGTTCATCCCTCATCGTCATGATGTTCCAGAACGGCACCAACATGGACCAGGCGATGCTCGACATCCGGGAGCGGGTGGACCGGGTCAAGGGGCTGTTGCCGGAGGAGGCCGGCGATCCGTCCGTGCTGCGGTTCGATCCGCAGCAAATTCCCGTATTGGCCATCGGGCTTTCGGGCCTGGATCCGGTCCGCCTGCAGACCGTCGCCGAAGATCAGGTGGTGCCGGCCCTCGAACGGCAGGACGGCGTCGCGTCGGTTGCCGTGCAGGGCGGTCAGAAACGGGAAATCCGCGTGGAACTCGACCCGGGACTGTTGAGTCGATACGGCCTCTCGCCCGGGCAGATCGTTCAGGCGCTGGCCGCGGAAAACCGGTCCGCTTCGGCGGGCACCGTCGCCAGGGGGGACAGCGATCTCCACCTCAGGGTGATCGGCGAATTCGAATCGCTGGACGATCTGAAAAACACGCTGGTCCGCCTGCCGGGCGGCGCCACCGTCAGGCTTGGCGAAGTGGCCGGCATCCGGGAGGCGTTCGCCGAGCAGACGAACCTGACGTTCGTGAACGGCGAACCGGCCCTGCTTCTGACCGTGCAGAAACAGTCCGACGCCAACACGGTGCGGGTGGCCGACCGGGTGACGACGGTCCTGGACGATCTGCGCCGGCAATTGCCCGAAGGCGCCAGGCTGGACATCGTGCTGGATACGGCCGAACCGATCCGCATGTCCATCGACAGCGTCGTGAACAACATGGTCACCGGCGGCGCGCTGGCCGTGCTGGTGCTCATCCTGTTCCTGCGCAACATCCGCACGACGCTGGTCATCGGCCTGTCGATCCCGATCGCGGTCATCGTGACGTTCACGATGATGTATTTTGCCGGCCAGACGCTGAACATGATTTCCCTCGGGGGCCTTGCGCTCGGCGTCGGGATGATGGTGGACAGCTCCATCGTCATCCTGGAGAACATTTTCAAATACCGGGAGCGGGGCGTGCCGATGAAGGAAGCGGCGACGACCGGCGCTTCCGAACTGGGACCGGCGGTGATCGCGTCCACCGTCACCACCGTCGTCGTCTTCCTGCCGATCGCCTTCGTGCAGGGGCTGGCCCGGGACATTTTCATGCCGATGGCGCTGGGCGTTTCCTTCTCGCTCCTGGCTTCGCTGGTGACGGCCCTCACCCTCGTGCCGATGCTGTCCTCGCAAATGCTGACGAAGGCGGAGGCCGCCGGCGGGAAGGGCGGACGGATGCTGGCCGCGTTCGGCGGCGCGTTCCTGGACCGGTACAAGGCGCTATTGCGGTGGTCCCTCCGTCACCGGAAGACGGTCGTGGCCGTGACGCTGGCGGCCTTTATTGCCTCCCTGTCCCTCGTTCCGGTGATCGGCGCGGAATTTTTCCCGGCGGCCGACCAGGGACAATTCACGATCTCCATCGAAACGCCGGGCGGCACGAGGCTGGAGGAGACCCGCACAATCGCCGAACAGGCATGGGAAGTGCTGAAGCGGCATGAAGCGATCATCGAAAACGCCTATCTGACCGTGGGCGGCGATTCGTTCGGGTCGTCGGGCAGCAACATCGCTTCCTTCATGGTGACCCTCGTGCCTTCGACAAAACGGCCCGTCTCCACGGAAGACGTGGTCCGGGATCTGGACCGGCAGATGAAGTCGATCGCCGGCGCCGACATCACCGTTGCCGTCCAGAGCGTCGGATTCGGCACCGGCTCCCCGATCGAGATCGCGCTGAACGGGGAAGACATCGACACGCTGAACGAGATCGCCTCGCAGGTGCTGTGGGCCGTCTCCGGCATCGAGGGGATTTTCAACCCGGCGTCGTCTTCCTCGGAGGGAAATGCGGAAATGCACATTTCCGTCAACCGGGAGCTGGCGGCCCGTTACGGACTGAGCTACCAGCAGATCGCAAGCGACGTGCAGACGGCGATGAACGGACAGGTGGCGACGCGGCTCAGGGAGCGGGGCGAGGAAATCGACGTGCGGGTCATTCTGCCCGAGGACAAGCGGAAGGACATGGCCGACGTCATGAATCTTATGCTGACCACGCCGACGGGGCAGCTGGTGCCGCTTCATGCCGTCGCCGAACTGACCCTGGAGCAAGGCCCCGTCATGATCCAGCGGGAAAACCAGCAGCGGCAGGTGAACATCACCGCCGACGTCGTCGGCCGCGACCTCGGCAGCGTGTCCCGCGACGTGGAGGCGGTGCTCGCGGCGATGCATTTTCCCGACGGCTACACGTACCGGCTCGGCGGACAGGTGCAGGACATGATGGAATCGTTCGCCGATCTGGCATGGGCACTGATCATCGCCGTTTTTCTCGTGTATGTCGTGATGGCCGTCCAGTTCGAGTCGCTGCTGCACCCGTTCATCATCATGTTCGCCATGCCGACGACCGTCATCGGCGTGCTGATCGGCCTTGCGCTGACCGGCACGGCCCTCAGCATGCCGTCCTTCATCGGGCTCATCATCCTGGCGGGGATCGTCGTCAACAACTCGATCGTCCTGGTGGATTATGTGAACATTTTGCGGCGCGGCGGCATGGACCGGGAGCAGGCGATTCTGGAAGGGGCACCGAGCCGCGTGCGGCCGATTTTCATGACGACGGTCACCACCGTGCTCGGCATGCTGCCTCTCGCCCTCGGCATCGGGGAAGGCGCGGAGCTGTCCGCGCCGCTGGCGATCACCGTCATTTTCGGCCTGTCCTTCTCGACGCTCTTCACCTTGATTTTTGTGCCCGTCATGTATATCATTTCAGAAAACGCGGCGGACCGGCTCAAGCGGCTGCTTCGCATCGGCGGGAAAGGCGCCGGGGCGGACGGCCTCGAGCAGCAGGCTGGCGCATGAACAGCGGGCCGGCGCTTCAGCGGCAATCGGACGCTTGGGCAGCGGGCGGTCGTCTGCATGCGCATCAAAACAGGCTTGGGAGAGGATAACATGTCTCGGGAGCAACATCATCAAGATCTTCATGGCCGTCAAGACCAGATACGCGTCCTGTTCGTCTGCCTCGGCAACATTTGCCGGTCGCCGATGGCGGAGGCGGTGTTCCGCGACATGGTGAGCCGGGAAGGGCTGGCCGACCGGTTCGTCATCGATTCCGCCGGGCTCGGCAGCTGGCACGAGGGCGAGCCGCCCCATGTCGGCACGCGCCGGCAGCTGGACCGGGCGGGCATTTCCTACGAGGGCATCCGCGCCCGGAAAATCCGGCCGGACGATTTCGAAGCGTTCGACTACATCGTGGCCATGGATGAAGACAACGTGCGCCAGCTTCGGCGCCTGGGCAGGGAATCGTCGGACAAGGTGGCGAAACTGCTGGAATTCGTGCCGGAGGCCAGTCTCCGGGACGTGCCCGATCCGTACTACACCGGCAATTTCGACCAGACCTACGAGCTCGTGACGGCGGGATGCCGGGCGCTCCTGGACCGAATCAAAGCGGAAAAACTGGCATAGGATGCATGTTGTGAACGGTGGGAGGCGGCGACGTGGACTGGGTGATCCGGAACATCGCGGAAGAGAAAATCGCCGAGGCGATCAGGGAAGGGGCGTTCGACAACCTGCCCGGCTTCGGCAAGCCGCTTGAGCTGGAGGACGACTCCCGGGTGCCGGAAGATCTGCGCGCCGCCTACCGCCTTCTCAAAAACGCCGGCATGCTGCCGGAGGAAATGCAGCTCCGGAAAGAGCTGGTGACCCTCGAACGGCTCATTGCCGCCTGCCGGGACGAAGGGGAACGGAACCGGCTGAAGGCGGAATGGTCGGCCAAACACCTCAGGTACCGGATGCTGGCGGAAAGCCGCGGCTGGATGTCAGCCGGGGCATTCGCGGAGTATGAATGGAAAATCCGCGAACGGCTGACGCAGGGGGGTGAGCGGGAACGCGGCGTTCCGGATTGATTGCGCAAGGGAAAACGGCATGGATTTGAAAGAGGGATCCGGGCATGGATGATCTGAATGGGGAGGGATTTTTTATGCCAAAACCGACCGGCAGTCGGTCGATGAAAAGATTTCTGATCTTGTGGAGCGGCCAGCTTCTTTCTTCCGTCGGGAGCGGGCTGACCGCTTTCGCCCTGGGGGTTTACGCCTTCGAAAAAACCGGCACGGCCTCCAGCGTCGCGCTGATTACGCTGCTGGCCTTTCTGCCGTCCATTCTGCTCCGGCCCGTCGGCGGGATGCTGGCGGACCGCCATGACCGGCGGCTGTTGATGGCGGCCGGGGATGCCGGAGCCGCCCTCAGCATCGGCTTCATGCTGCTGATGCTGCGAAGCGGCGCCGACGGCCTTTGGCCGATCCATGCCGGCGTCACGGCGGCGTCGGTGTTTTCGGCGGTACTCGCTCCCGCCTACAAGGCGTCCGCCACCGACCTGCTCGGCGAGGAGCAGTATGCGAAGGGAAGCGGACTCATGCAGCTGGCGGAATCGGCCCGGTTTCTGCTGTCGCCGGTGATCGCGGGGCTGCTTCTATCCGCCTTTTCCATCGAAACCGTGCTTCTCGCCAATATCGGCACCTACATCGCCGCGGTCGTTTCCGTGCTGGCCGTACGGCGCCGGATGAACCGCGCGGACAAGGCGGAACGGGCGGGCGGCCCGCATGCGGAACGCGGTCCGGCGGGGGGGTTCCGCGCCATGCCGGCCGACCTGGCGGAAGGCTGGCGGGTCATCGCGGCCAACCGGGGCGTCGCCGTTCTCATCTGGATCATCTCCCTGGTCACGTTTTTCATCGGCTTCCTGCAAGCGCTCATCGGCCCGATGATGCTGCCGTTCACCGACGCCCGGACGCTGGGCGTTGTCCAGTCAGCGGGGGCCGTCGGCATGCTGGCGTCAAGCATCCTGATCGGCGCCGCGGGTCTGCGCGGGCGATACGTCGAAGCGCTGGCGGCCGGCCTTGCGGTGACCGGCCTTTCGATGGCGTTCATGGGGGCGACGGTGCGGGTGCCGTTCATCACCGCCTCGGCGTTTCTGTTTCTGGCCGCCCTGCCGTTCGTCAACGCCGCCGCCGACGTCCTGGTGCGGAAAAACATCCCGAATGACAAACAGGGGCGGGCGTGGGGCCTGATCGGCGTGCTGTCCCAGCTCGGATTTGCGGCGGCATACGGCGTGGCCGGTCCGCTGGCGGACCGGGTGTTCAATCCGATGCTCCTGGAAGGCGGACTTTTGGCGTCCACCGCCGGACGATGGATCGGCACCGGACCCGGGCGCGGCATCGGGCTCATGTTTGTGCTGGCGGGGTTGTGCGTCGCGGCATTGGCGCTCCGGATACCGGGATTGCGCACCGTCCGCGCGCTGGCCCGCCGGGAAGCGGAAACGGAGCCGGCCTGACGGAGCAAAAACCGACGGCGGCCTGGCGGGAGGAACCGGGGGAAGACCGATTCCGGCCGAAGCGCCGCCAAATCCGACGGCCGCCGGCTTGCGGGATTTGACAAAAGGGGCGATCCGGACCGATAATGATGGACAACACGGTTTCGGAGGGGGATCCGGTGGCGTTTTGGAACATATGGCGAATCCGGAAGACGCGGCAGGAAACGACGGCTGGGCCCAAGCCGGATAGCCCCGGTCCGATCCGGGCGGAGCCGGATCGCGCGGGTCATGGACCGGCGCCGGCGGGACCGGAAGGCGGTGCGGCGGAACCGGCAGCGACGTTGGAACTGGCCGGACGCCGGACGGCGAAAGCGGTCGTGCCGGTCATCGGCAAATCCGTTCTGGAACTGGCGGAGGCAAACGGCATCGACTTCGCCAGCCATTGCCGGCGGGGCACCTGCGCCCGGTGCCGGTGCCGGGTCGAGAGCGGCGGCGAGTTTCTGAACGAACCGAACGCCGCTGAAACGGAACGCCTGACGGACGACGAAATCGCCCGGGGCTACCGGCTCGGCTGCCAGGCCCGGGTGGCGGGCATCGGACCGGTGCGCATCCGCCACGCCCCCTATTTCTGATTCGGGAAGGGATGGGGTACCCATCGGACTCGGCATCGTGCTCGTGGAAGTTTGCGACCGCAACGGGATCATGCTTCAGCCGCTCGACGAGATCGAGCGGAAGTTCCCGGAAGCATCCGTTTTGGCGACGAACTGCCTGGACGACTGCAACCTGTGCCGCGTCAGGCCGTTCGCCCTGGTGAACGGGAAACGGCTTTTTGCCGAATCCGGCGAAGCGTGCATGGCCTTGATCGAAGACGCCATCCGGCGGGAACTGGAACATTTTGGCGGTCCGGATGACGAATGAAGGGATCGGCGGGTGAAGCAGCCCGCTTTTTTTGTTGAAAGCGCCATGTAAAATATGGTATGTTGAAAAAAAGGAGAACAGATGTTCCCGTACTTTCCCGTATCAAACGCGAGGTGGAACCATGTCCGCAATCGAATTGTCCAAAAGGGAAGCCCGGCGGTTTCTGCTGCTCCGCCACGGCCTGGCCGGCGGTTTCCGATTCCGGGGCAAGGAAGGGGTGCTGGCATACGTCCGGCAGGCCGGCTGCATCCAGTTCGATCCGATCAACGTGGTCGGCACGAATCCGGAACTGGTGCTGCAATCCCGGGTGGAGGACTGGCATCCGGCCCAGCTTCGGGAATTGTTGTACACCGACCGCCTGCTGGTCGACCATTGGGACAAAAACATGGCCATCTATCCGGTGGAAGACTGGCCCTGTTTCCGGCGCACGAGAGCCCGCAACGAAGGCTGGTGCCAGCGGCACCCGGACGCCGTCCGCCGCGTGCTGGAGGAAATCCGGACGAGGGGAACGCTGTCTTCCGCCGATCTGGACATGGAGGAGAAGGTGGCCTGGCCCTGGGGACCGGCCCGCCTGGCGCGGGCGGCGCTGGAAGCGCTTTTTTTCTCGGGCAGGCTGGTCGTCCATGACAAAACCGGCAACCGCAAGGCGTACGATCTGGCGGAGCGGTGCCTGCCGCCGGCGGTGCTCGACGCACCGGAACCTTTTGCATCGGATGAAGATTACGTCAGCTGGCACGTGCTGCGCCGCATCGGCAGCGTCGGCCTGCTCTGGAACCGGCCGAGCGACGCCTGGCTGGGCATCGTGGGCATGAAATCTTCGGAACGGAACCGGGCGTTCGCCCGCCTGCTGGAGGAGGACCGCATCCGGGAAGTCCGCGTGGACGGCCTGGCGCAGCCGCTGTACGTCCGCACGGCGGACCTGCCGACCCTGGAGAAGGCGGCCTCCGGAGCCGGATTCGACGATGCCGAGCCGCGGGCGTCGGCGCTGGCGCCCTTGGACAATCTGCTGTGGGACCGGCGCCTCGTGCAGGCGCTGTTCGATTTTGACTACCGCTGGGAAGTGTACAAGCCGGCATCCGAACGAAAATATGGCTACTATGTGCTGCCGGTGCTTTGCGGCGACCGGCTGGTGGCCCGGTTCGAGGCGGTGCGGGTGAGGCCGGGGGACCCATTCACCGTTGGCCGCTGGTGGTGGGAAAAGAATGCGGATGCGACTTCGGACCTGCTTGAGGCGCTCTTGCGGGGACTGAGGCGTTTTGCCGGGTTTCTCGGCGCTTCGTTCGATGAGGCGAAAGTGCTGAGCGTCCTTCGGATGTGACGGGATTTGTCCATTTAATTAGACAAACATGCGTTCGCTGACATAATGTCGTCAGATTGATTTTCTATAATGAAGGGGGGACAAGAAGATCAGGCCGCCTGGGTAGAACGACCCATTGCCGGCCGCCATGAAACGGGGGAATGTGAATGACGGAACGTTTGATCCGGCTGTTTCGCATCATCGCGCTGATCCAGGGAAAACCGGGCATCAAGGCCAAGGAGCTGGCGGAACGATGCGAAACGACGGAGCGAACCATTTACCGCGATCTGGAGCTGTTGTCCACCGTCGTGCCGATCCAGAGCCAGGGCCATGGGAAGGGATACGCCTTCATGGGAGACTTCAGCCTGTATCCGCTGGATTTCACCGACCAGGAAGCCCTCGCGTTCTCCGTGCTTCCGTCGCTCAAAGACAAGCTGGCTCCCCTTCTTCCGCCCGGGTTCGACACGGCTTGCGAGAAGGTGCTGGCGGCGCATCGCAAGGAAGCGGCGGGCAAGCACAGCCTGGTGCGGGACGTGGCCGACATGATCCAGATGGGAACGCCGGCCTACCGGAATGACGGCAATCGGTTTCTGTGCGAAATCATCGAAGCCATTCTGCGCCGGCATACGATTCGCGCCGTTTATCATACGCAAAGCCGCAACGAGGCGACGGAACGGGAAATCGATCCGTACTGCCTCGTGCCCCGCGACCACCGGTATTACCTGATCGGATTTTGCCACAACGCGGGAGAGGTTCGGACGTTCCGGGTCAGCCGGTTCCTGCACGTGGAGGAACTGGACAAGACCTTCGACCGGAGTTCGTTCAACATTGAGCAATACATGAAGCATACATGGAGCATCGAACGGGGCGACGAGCTGATCCGCTTCAAGGTGCGGTTCAGCCCGAACGTGGCCCGTTACGTGAAGGAGGAGGAAATGTTCGTCCGCCCGCACATGCGGACGGAAGCGGACGGCAGCCTGCTGTTTGAAGTGACGCTCAACCACGACCGGGAATTTCTCGGCTGGCTCGCCCAATACGGGGCGGACGCGGAAATTCTGGAACCCGTCAGCTACCGGCAGCACATGCGGGAACAGCTGTCCCGATGGCTGGCAATCTACAGCGATTGATTGCGCGGCAAGATCGAACGATGGCGGCATGCGGACAGGATCTGAAGAGTCCTGGTACCTGCATGCCGCCAATTTGGATGAAGCCGGCCGCAAATCTGGATAGGTCGCGGAAGGTGGGGAACCGCCAGACGGTGGTTGTTATGATGGTCAAGTGTATGAGTCAGCCGAATACGAAAAATCTAATTAGAAGAAGCGGACGGCTGGGTGATCTCTTCAAGACAGATATTTTCGAATCGACGTGAATAGGATTTACTTTCGATCATTGCCTGCAACGCACAACAGGTGGAAAGGAAGGCATTCATGCATCCTGTAACTTAGAAAAAAGGACATTTGTCCCAACTCGTCGAAATAGGACAAAAGGAACAACACAATCAGACAGGAAAAACGAAAGGGGACCGAGTCTTAATCGACGGGTAGGATGTCCTTTGGTGCGGATGATCTCCCGAGATGGATTCGGTGGTTATGCGGCTGCCGGCGGAATACTCGATCATATACGGATACCGGGGCTTGGCAAGACGGTTCAAGTGATCGCTTTTCTTTGTCATCTCAAAGAAAAGAACAAGCTTGCTCCAACTTTGATTGTGGCGCCGCTTGCTCTGCTGGAAAATTGGAAACGGGAGTTGCTCCGATTTATCAAATCATTGAATGAGCAGGACATTTATATTCATCATGGGCCAGGAAGGATCCGGGATAAAGGATGGCTTGAACAATTTGATATCGTTTTGACCAGTTACGAATCCCTGGTTCGCGACCAGATTTTAATGGGGCAAGTGGACTGGACTTGCGTCATTTGTGACGAAGCACAGAAATTCAGAAACAGTTCGAACGCAACCGCCCACGCTGTGAAAGCCATGAAAAACAAATTCAGGCTTGCCATGACCGGAACACCAGTCGAAAACGGTTTGACTGAATTGTGGTCTATCATGGACTATGTGCAGCCCGGCTTGCTCGGAAGTCTGAATGAATTCAAGAGACGGTTTGAACAACCGATCCTGTCTGCAATCAACCGTGAGCAAATCTTCCGGGTGGAAGATGAACTGCTGTCGATCATTCAACCGGTTTACAAACGGCGAAAAAAACTCGAAGTATTAAGCGATGCGTTGCCCAAAAGGCATGAACCCATCAGGACGTACGTGGATCTCGGACCGGAGCAAAAGGATTTGTATGCAAAAACCATCATGGATGTCAAGTCGGGCGATATGGAAGCCCTGACGGCACTGAATCGTTTGCGGCAAATATGCTCGCATCCCGGTTTATGCGATGAGCGATATGAAGAATTGCCGCTTGAACGGGTGCCGAAATTGGCAGCCACCATGAATTACTTGAAAGAGATCGCCAATAAAGGAGAGAAAGCCCTCATCTTCACGTTTTACAAAAAGATGCAGTGGATCTTGAGAAGATGGATCATGCAGACGTTCGGAATTCATCCGCCGATCATCAACGGCGACGTACACGACAGGCATTGGATCGTGGAAGAATTCAACCGTTCTCCTGGGTTTCATGTTATGATCCTTTCCCAGCAGGCCGCAGGTGTCGGTCTGAATATTACCGGAGCCAACCACGTCATCCATTACACACGCTGGTGGAATCCGGCTATCGAAAACCAGGCAACGGATCGTGTCTATCGAATCGGTCAGGAGAAAGAAGTATACGCTTATTACCCGATTGTCACTCTTGATTTTGGAAAATCCATGGAACAACATCTGGATGATTTGCTGCGAGAAAAAGAAGCGCTGGCAGAAAGAGTGCTGGTCCCCAGCTTTACGCTTGATTGCCAAGATGAATTGCTCAGTCGACTTCGCGCGGAAATGACAAGTCCTGCATGACAAAAAATGTAACACTACAAACATTGGAGGAAGCCATATGACGTTCTACACCCCTTCGTTCAACCTCGAACGCTGGAAAATGTTGCTCGCCGATCCCGATAAGCATTGGAAGAAGGATTATTCGGCCTATGAATTGGCCCATGCCTGGGCGAACATCAAGGACTTTCCGCCCAAGGTGCGGGAAACGTTCAACAAATCCGGCATCGACGAGCTGCGCCAGCTGAGCGTTTTGCTCAAAATTCCGGAACACCCGGTCACCCTGGACAACGCGAACGCGCCGTCGATGAACGACCTGTTCGTTCTGGCTCGTTCCGATTCGTCGCTGTTCGTGATCATGGTGGAAGGGAAAGTGAACGAGCCGTTCGGCCCGACCGTCGAACAGTGGCAAGACAGCGAAGGCAAGGCCGGACGGCTCGATTTTCTCATGGACACGCTGGGCTTGAAGGACCGCAAGGCGCTGGATCCGATCCGCTACCAATTGCTCCATCGGACGGCGTCCGCCGTGATCGAGGCGAAACGCTACCATGCCGGCCATGCGATGATGCTGATGCATTCGTTCAATCCGGACAGCGCTTCGTTCGGAGACTATGTCGCTTTTCTGACGCTGTACGGCCTGAAGGCGAAGCCAAATGCGGTGGCCACCGTGCCCGAGCCAGTGAACGGCGTCACGCTGCATTTGGCATGGGTGAGCGAAGCCGGATAACAGCTGAAACAAATCGTCGCTTATTATGGGTGCCAAATAAATTCTTCTATTACGCTAACGAATGGAGCATGGAAACATGATCACCGGCGAAATCCGCAACAAAGTGGACAAAATCTGGACGGACATGTGGGCGGGCGGCATCACCAACCCGCTGACCGTCATCGAGCAGCTGACTTACCTGATGTTCATCCGTTCGCTGGATGAGAAAGAACTGGAGAATGAACGGCTGGAGGCCCTGATTGGCGAACCGCAGCCGAAAATCTTCCCGCAGACGGAAGAAGGCCAGCTGATGCGCTGGAGCAAATTCAAGACGAGGGATGCGCGGGAAATCTATTACATCGTCCAGGAAAAAGTGTTTCCGTTTATCAAGTCGCTGAACGGGTCCAGCCAGTCGGCGTTCTCCCGCTACATGCAGGACGCCATGTTCCTGATTCCGACGCCGCAGGTGCTGCAGAAAATCATCACCGGCTTGGATGAGCTGTATGAGCATGACATCAAGGACTTGGACATGCAAGGCGATCTGTACGAATACATGCTCAGCAAACTGTCCACGGCCGGCCAGAACGGCCAGTTCCGCACGCCCAAACATATCCGTGACATGATGGTGCGGCTCATCGAACCGAAGCCGGACGAGCGGATTTGCGACCCGGCCTGCGGCACAGCGGGTTTCCTCGTCTCGGCGGCGGAATATATCCGGGAGAACTACGAGCTCGAAATGATGCCCGAGCAATGGGCGCATTTTGCGAGCACCATGTTTACCGGCTTCGACACGGATCGGACGATGCTTCGCCTGTCGGCGATGAACCTGATGCTGCACTCCATCACGGAACCGGACATCCGGTACGTAGATAGCGTCTCCAAGCAAAACGACATTTCGTCCGGGTTCGATGTGATTTTGGCGAATCCGCCGTTCACCGGTACCATCGACGAAGAAAGCATCCATGACAACCTGAAGTCCGTCTGCAATACGAAGAAGACCGAACTGCTCTTTGTTGCCCTCTTCTTGCGCATGCTGCGCCGCGGCGGCCGCTGCGCCTGCATCGTGCCCGACGGCGTGCTGTTCGGCAGCACCCGGGCCCACAAGGCGCTGCGCAAGGAACTGGTGGAAAACCACAAGCTGCAGGCTGTCATTTCCATGCCGAGCGGCGTCTTCAAGCCGTATGCTGGCGTCAGCACGGCCGTCCTCGTCTTCACCAAAACCGATGCAGGCGGCACCGACCAGGTCTGGTTCTACGACATGAAGGCGGACGGCTTCACGCTGGATGACCGGCGGCAGCCCATCGATGAAAACGACATTCCCGACATTCTGGCCCGGTTCCACAATCTTGAAGCAGAAAGGGATCGGAAGCGGACGAAGCAAAGTTTCTTTGTGAGCAAAGAGGAAATTGCGGCGAATGATTATGATTTGTCCATCAACCGGTACAAGGAAATTGTGTACGAAAAGGTGGAGTATGAACCACCGACTGCCATTCTAGACCGTATCGAAAAGCTGAACAAGGAGATCCTTGCGAAGATGCAAGAATTGAGGGGGATTATCGGTGGGGAAATGGACTAGGGTTCGTCTTGGTGATGTAGCAACTGTTGTTTCTGGTTCCACTCCCAAGACAAATGTAAATGAATATTGGAATGGAAATAATTACTGGGTTACTCCGGCGGAAATTAATGATGAATCAATGTTTATATATGAGACGAAAAGAAAGATAACTGAAAAAGCAATTATTGACACAAACCTAAAATTGCTTCCAAAAGGAACTGTATTGTTAACCTCAAGGGCCCCGATAGGAAAAGTGGCAATAGCTGGCGCTGAAATGTATTGCAATCAAGGTTTTAAAAATTTGATTTGCAGCGATAGATTGAACAATGAGTATTTGTATTGGTATCTCAAATCGAAAAATGAGTATCTAAACTCACTTGGAAGAGGAGCTACGTTTAAGGAGATATCGAAATCGATTGTTGAAAGCATTGAAATAACTTTGCCTCCTGTTGATGTTCAAATAGAGATTGCAAAGCAGTTGGGTCAAACGAAGGAAACGCAGAAATCGTATAATAGACTAATTGATTATTTTGATAATCTAGCTAAGTCAATATTTCTTAACATGTTCGGAGATCCAAGAACAAATGAAAAAGGATGGGCGTTCAAAAAAATATCAGATGTATCGCTGGAAGGACTGTCTTATGGTTCCGGAGCTTCAGCAGTTCCGTATGATGGAGTCACACGATACATAAGAATTACCGATATACAAGATGATGGTTCGTTGTCGGACCAACCTGTTTCTCCAAGTGAAGTTTCCGAAAAGCATTTTTTGGAAGATGGTGACATCCTTTTTGCTCGGAGCGGAGCAACGGTAGGAAAGACATTTAAATATAGTAAAAATTACGGTAGAAGTATCTATGCCGGGTACTTGATCAGAATGAAACCAGATCCAACCCAAGTGCATCCGGATTACGTCTTCGGCTTCACAAAAACCGAATATTATCGCCAATTCATCGAGTCCAACAAAAAAACCGTTGCCCAGCCAAATATCAATGCTCAACAATACGGAAATCTATTGATTCCTGTTCCACCATTGGAGCTCCAAAACCGTTTCGCCGAAATCGTCAGCAAAATCGAAGAACAGAAAGCGCTCATCAAAAAAGCATTCGAAGAAACGCAGTTGCTCTTCGACAGCCTGATGAGCAAATATTTTGACGACTGAACAAAACACAGCAAAATAGGCGAACGGGAAAACGTGTTCGCCTGCAAATCTCTCATATGGTATAATATGGGCGCAACAGAAGATCGGCGCTCAAGGGCGGTCGGCCCGCTTCCCGGCAGAAGGGAGGTGAGGCCATGACAGCATATGAGGCGATTTCCGTCATGATCGCTTTCGGTTTGTTGATCGTCGCGTTGCTGTCCTTCGACAAAAAGAAGTAGGCCCCCTTGAGTGATCGGGTGATCAGGGGACCTGCTTCTCCTCGACATCCTGCCGACCGCCCTTGGGGCGATCTGTTGCCGGCCGTGGATGTTGCCGCATCCGCGGCCGTTGTCCTTCTGCCTCCATTTTACCACAATCATGCAACAAGGCAAGGTGAACGGGATGCCTGCAAATTTTGAATTTTTGCGCCAATACCCGGCATATGCCATGTTCGCGAATGCCTGCATCGAGGCGGAACGGGTATTGGCTACGTCGCCGGCCATGTGCGCCGTCGGATGCCGCAAGGCGCTGGAACTGGCCGTCAAATGGGTGTTTGCGGCCGATGGAACGATGCGGCAGCCCTACAAAGACAATTTGCAGTCATACCTTCACGAGCCTTCTTTCAGATATGCGGTGGACGAAAAAACGTGGGGCAAGCTGCCATACATCGTAAAATTGGGCAATCTGGCGGTTCACACGGACAAATCGATCAGCCGGGGCGACGCGATCCTTTCCTTGGCGTCCCTGTTCGAGTTCATCCAGTGGATCGACTATTGCTACGGGACGGACTATATGGAGCGTCGTTTCGACGAACGTCTCATCCCGACGGAAACTATCGCTCTTGACATCAAAAAGATCAAGGAGCAGCAAAGCCTGCTCGAGCAGAAGGAATCGGAGATCGAAGCGCTGCGCGCCCAGATCGAGGCCATGCGCATCCAGCTGACCGCGAATCGGGAGAAAAACCGGGCGGAGCGGCATTTCGCGCCGGAAGACCTGTCGGAGTTCGAAACCCGCAAGCGGTTCATCGATGTCGATCTCAAGCTGCTGGGCTGGACGTTCGGCGACGACGTGCTGGAGGAAGTGGAGCTGTACGGCATGCCGAATCCGGAAGGCAGAGGCTATGCCGATTACGTGCTGTACGGCAAAGACGGCCTTCCGCTGGCCGTCATCGAGGCAAAGCGGGCTTCCCGGGATCCGCTCGTCGGCATCCAGCAGGCGAAGCTGTACGCCGACTGCCTCGAGCGGATGACCGGCCGCCGACCGATGATGTTCATCACGAACGGCTTCGAAACGTGGTTCTGGGACGACCTTGCGTCTCCGCAGCGCAAGGTGAGCGGCATCTTCGCCAAATCCGATCTTGAGAAGCTGATGAACCGCCGCAGCGGCCGCAGACCGCTCAATGAAATTCCTGTCGATGACCGGATCGCCGGGCGCTACTACCAGAAGGAAGCGATCCGCGCCGTCTGCGATGCCATCGAGCAGGGCCAGCGCAAAGCGCTGTTGGTCATGGCCACCGGCACGGGCAAAACCCGCACGGCGGCAGGATTGACGGATGTGCTGTCCCGTGGCGGCCACGTGACGAACGTGCTGTTTCTGGCCGACCGCACGGCATTGGTGGAGCAGGCGAAGGACGCTTTCAAGCACTGCCTGCCGGATATGTCTCTTTGCAACCTGCTCAGCAACCGGGACGACATCAACGCCCGCGTCGTTTTTTCCACCTATCCGACGATGCTGAACGCCATCGACGGCATGAAAAGAGAAGACGGCCGCCGGCTGTTCACGCCTGCCCATTTCGACCTTATCATCGTGGACGAGGCGCACCGCAGCATTTTCCGCAAATACCGGGCCATTTTCGATTACTTCGACGCCATCATGGTCGGGTTGACGGCCACGCCGAAGGAAGAAGTGGACCGCAACACCTACGATTTTTTCGAACTGGAAAACGGCGTGCCAACCTATGCCTACGATTACGAAACGGCCGTGGAGAAAGACCGTGTGCTGGTGCCGTACCGGAACATCGAAGTGGATCTGAAATTTCTGGAGGAAGGCATCACCTACGACGAATTGTCGGACGAAGACAAGGCGCGCTATGAGGAAGACTTCGCAGAAGAAGACGGATCGGTTCCCGATCACATTCCGTCGCCGGCACTGAACCGGTTCATTTTCAACGCGGATACGGTGGACCGGGTGCTGGAAGATCTCATGACGAAAGGCATCAAAGTGGCCGGCGGCGACCGGATCGGCAAAACGATCATTTTCGCCCAGAACAAGGACCACGCCCAGTTCATCGTCGAGAGGTTCAACAAGCTGTATCCGCAATATCGGGGCACCTATGCCCGGCGCATGACGTATGACGACAACTATGTGCAGTCGATCATCAACGATTTCAAGGTGCCGGACAAACCGCCCCACATCGCCGTGTCCGTAGACATGATGGACACGGGCATCGACGTGCCGGAGGTCGTGAACCTGGTCTTTTTCAAAAAAGTCCGTTCCAAGACGAAATTCTGGCAAATGATCGGCCGAGGGACGCGGCTTTGCCCGAACCTGTTCGGGCCGGGGCAGGACAAAACACATTTCGTTATTTTTGACTATATAGGCAATTTCGAATTTTTCCGGACGAACAAGAACGGGCTGGAGGCCGGCGGCGGCCGGACGCTGTCGGAGTCGATTTTCGCCAAAAGGGTCCGGATCATCCATCTGCTGCAACAGCCCGCGTTTGCGGACGAGCGGCATCAGATGATCAGAAGCGGTTTGGTGGAGACGGTAACGCGACAAATCGGGGCGCTCAACCCGGAGCTGGTTTCCGTGCGGCTGCAGCTGCAGCACGTGGAGAAGTACAAGCGGTCCGAAGCCTTTGGGACGTTGACTGAGATAGATGTGAGGACACTGACGGATCATGTGGCGCCACTCGTCTACATGGACGATCAGGACGAACACGCGAAGCAGTTTGACAACGTGATGTACAGCTTGATGCAAGCCCTGATGGAAGGCCAGGAAGGTTCTTTCAAGCGCCGGAAGAACCAGGTGCTGGACCTTTGTAGACGGCTGATGCACCGCATGACCATTCCGCAGGTGAAGGCGAAAGCGGAACTTATCGCCCGGGTGGCCGACGAGGAGTTCTGGGAAGACGCCGGCGTGCCGGATTTGGAACAGGTCCGGCAGGAACTGCGGGATTTGATCAAGTTCGTGTCGGACGATGCGGAGCGGCCGCCGCTGATCTATACGGATCTGCAGGATCAGGTGCTGGAGGTCCGGGAAAACATGCCGCTTGGTCAGGGATATTCGTTCGAGGACTACAAGCTGAAAGTCAACCGGTACATCGAGGAAAACCGCGACCACATCGCCATCTACAAGCTGCGCCACAACATTCCGCTGACGGCCGCGGATTACGAAAGCCTGGAGCGCATTTTTACCGGCGAACTGGGAACGAAGGAGGACTATGAACGGGCGTTCCCGGATACGCCTTTAGGGCTCTTGGTGCGGAAAGTGGCCAAACTGGAATACGATGCCGCCATGCAGGCGTTTTCCGAGTTCATCAACGACCAGTCGCTCACCCAGGCACAGATCGTCTTCGTCAAGAAAGTGATCGACTATGTGGTGCAGAACGGCTATGTGGACAGCGTTGCAGAACTGACGAGACCGCCATTCGACAAACCGCAGAGCTTCATCCGGCTGTTTGACCGGGAGAAGCAGGAGCAGCTGGCCAAACTGGTCATGCAGTTCAAGGAGAATGCGGTGAAGGTGGTGGGATGACTTTATTCAGGGATATATTCCCGCTGCAAAATTGCGCAGCGGGTTTTCTGTTTTTTTGACGGATATCGGACATCGTAGCAGACAAATGGACTTTAGTGAAAGAATCGGAGGAAATATGTAGACTTTTGTCGAACAAGTCGGCGAGGAGTTTATTGGAGGTGCTGGCATGGCGACGCCGACTTTGGAGCAAATCAAGGAAGCTGCGAGCCTGTTGGTCGACCGTTATGGCATAACCCCTCATCTGATCAAAAAACTTTATGGAGAACGTCATTTCGATGCCGTCAAACAGCTTTATCAATTTGCTGGAAATGAAACCTGCGACGTGAAGAAGCAGGCGGAATTGCTGATCAGCAAAAAAGGCGCCTTGTTGTTTGCGGGAAACGAAGAGCCGGTCAAACAACTGAGGCGAAAAATTATTGAACGTGCGGACGAGGAAACCATCAGAGCGTTGTATCGCAAACATGACCCAAACGGGACCAAACAGCATATTTCATATATCATTGGTGACTTGGCGAACAAACCATGGGTTTCCGGCAAACGATGGGCGATAGATTTTGTGAGAACTTTTCATTTTCCTGAAGTATTTGCTGGTATTGAAAACCACAGAAAAAACCTGCCTGAATTTTTCGACGTACCGGCCAGGCGACGGTTGCCAGAACTTGTTGAGTTTCAAAAAAAACTGAAAGAAGAAATGAAAAAAATACTTGAATTGAAGGGCCGGGAAACTCGCTGTATCGTGACGCTGCCGACGGGTGGCGGCAAAACGCGGGTGGCGGTCGAGGCTTTTATCGAATGGATGCAGCCGAGATTCAACCAGCAAAAATATTTGCTCTGGATCGCCCAAAGCCAGGAATTGTGCGAGCAAGCCATCCAATGCATTGCTTCTGTCTGGGGCGAAAACTATTTTGTTGAAGACTTGAGGATCTATCGTTTTTTTCAAGGAACAAGGCTCAAATCGGAGCATCTTGTGGGCGGGGTCGTCGTTTCCAGCATCCAGCAGCTTTACAGCCGGCTGAAAAGCAAGGATCCCGTCCTCATCGAAGTGTTGCAGAACCTCGGTGCGATGATCATTGACGAAGCCCACCATGCCGTGACGAAAATGTACAAAGAACTCATCGAAGCCGTCGACCAGTTTTGCGGAGAGGGACAGTATCCGATCTGCGGCTTGACCGCGACTCCGGGGAGAAACGGGGATGAAACCGGCAAATTGGTGGATTTCTTCAAGGCCCAACTGATCACCCCGCCTTTGGGCCCGGAATATGATTCCAATCCGGTCAAGTATTTTCGTGAACACGGATACTTGTCCCGCGCCACGCACGTCGTCATGAAGTCAGGCATTCTGTACGAGCTGACGGAAGATGAATTGAAAGCGTTTGTTGATGAATCGGAAAATCACGAGTTCATTGAACACAAGTTCCTCAAAAAACTCGCCGCTGACCGGAAGCGAAATACGCTCATTTTGCAACGTTTGCTAAATATCCCGCAAGGGAACCGGGTTCTCGTTTATGCCTGCACAGTGGAACATGCCGAAATGCTGGCCTCTATGATGAGCGCCTTAGGGCGCCGGTCAGCTTCCATTTCAGCCAAAACGCCGGTTTCTCTCCGACGGGTGTTGATTGAGGAGTTCAGAAACGGACAGATCGAGTTTCTTTTCAATTTCGGCGTTTTAACCACCGGTTTCGATGCTCCAAAAACAAATTACATCGTAATCTGCAGACCGACGACCAGCGTCATTCTGTACGAACAGATCGTCGGCAGAGGCATGCGGGGCCCAAAATTTAGAGGAACGCCGGATTGCACTGTGATCGATTTTTCGGACAACATTCTTCGCATGGGGGTGCAAATGGCTTACAGCCGATTTTCGGAAGAATGGCCCGACTATTGGGAGGAAGAAAGAGAAGAAACCGGAATGACATCTGGTACGGAAGAAGCGGCTGCTTCGACGGAATCAGCGAGATAAATGAAAATTGTGGATGATCAAACAGAAACAGGGGCAACGACAGGGCATTTATGTAACGGAACAGAGCAGCGCTGTTTGGCCGATTTTGGGCATTTTCATGATTGAAGGGAACGGAGAGACGCTATTTTGCGGTTTTTGCCCTTTGAGAGGGGGTTCGACCGAAAATAGCGTCTCCCAGTTCCCTTAGAATTTTCAACGGGCCGTAATCGGCCAAATTGCGTCTTGTCGTTCCGTTCGCAAATTGGGGCGCGGCAGCGGTGCAGGCATCAGGCACATCGGGATGCGGGCGTCCGGCAAACGGCCGGCAAACAGCCGGAAATCGGCGTCCGGTCAACGGCGTCTGCTCAACGGAGCCCGCTCAACGGAGTCTGCTCGACGGAGCCCGCTCAACGGTGTCTGGTCAATCGTCCTGCGAGCCCCGCGGCCCGTCTCACCCGATCGCCCGCACGCTGCCGCGCACGATCAGTTCGGCGGGAAGCGTCACCTGCGGATTCACCTTGCGGCCTTCCAGCATGTCGATGAGCATCTGCGCCGCCTGGTAGCCCATCCGATAGTGGTCCTGCTTGATGGTGGTGAGGGGAGGGGACAGGTACTCGGACATGCTGATGTTGTCGTACCCGACGACGGAAACGTCCTCCGGCACGGATTTGCCCATGTTGCGGATCGCCTGGATGGCGCCGATGGCCATGAGGTCGCTGGCGCAAAACAGCGCGGTCATGTCCGGGTGGCGCGACAGCAGGCGGACCGCCGCCTCGCCGCCGCCCGATTCGGTGAAGCCGCCGTCTTCCACGCAATCGTCCCGGTACGGCAGGCCGTGGTCGGCGAGCGCCTTGCGGTAGCCTTCCAGCCTTTTCTGGCTGACGAACGCCTGGGCGTGCCCGTTGATCAGGCCGATGTGCCGGTGGCCGTTGCGGATCAGATGGTCGACGGCCATCCAGGCGCCGTTGACGCTGTCCGAATTGACGGAGCTGACGTCCTTGCCCGTCAGCGGGATGTCGATCAGCACGCACGGGATGGCCGAATGCACCACTTCCTCGAGATACGGATCGTCCATGCGGATGCCCATGATGATGACGCCGTCGACGCCGCGTTCGAGGCAGAGGGCTTTGTACGATTTCATCTTCTGCTTCTGCGTGTCGGTGTTGAACAGCACCAGATCGTAGTTCAGCTCGCCGGCCCGGTCGTTCATGCCGCACAAGATTTCGAAGGCGATGCTGTCCTTGACGCTCGTCCGGGTAATGCCGGAGATGAGGAGGCCGAGCGTCTTCGTCCGCTTGACGATCAGGCTGCGGGCCGCGATGTTGGGCGAGTAGCCCATGTCTTCGGCGATCCGGAAAATTTTGCGCCGGGTTTCCTCGCTGACGTCGGAATAGCCGTTGAGAGCGCGGGAAACCGTCGTAATGGAAACCCCGGCGGCTTTGGCAATGTCCTTGATGGTGACGGACACGTCGATTCCTCCATGCATCCAAAACGTTACGGATATGACATTGGATACGCTATGGAGAGAATTATAACATGATTTGCACGAAATGAAACGATTTTTCCGAAAAGAAAGCGTTGACAACCGACAGGGGCGGGAATATACTGAGGGTGAAAGGTGTCCAAAACGTTTTGGAACCCCTGATGATGGACTTTTGGACGTTTATCGTCACCCGTTTCATTGCCGTTTTTCTTTTTTCCTGCCATCCAAAACGTTTTGGACGGCCTTGCAGCGAGTGACGTGGATGGGGTGAGAGAAATCAACTACCGGGTGATTAAAGAAAACGACCTGTTTTTGACGACGGATCCATCGGGCGACATCCCGGAACACAACCCGGCCGGGCTCGGCCTGTATACCCGCGACACCCGGTTCCTGAGCCGGATGGAGCTCATGATCAACGGAGAAAAACCGGTGCTCCTCCGCTCGTCGGCGGAAGACAACTTCCGGGCCGAGTTCCTGCTGACGAACCGGCACATGGAAGAAAACGGCCACGTGCGGCTTTGGCGGGAATCGGTGGAAGTGCGGCGCACGCGGTTCATTTCGGACAACGTGCTGTATGAAACGGTGGCGCTCACGAACTTCAATCCGAAGCCCGTCCGGCTGTCGCTGTCCATCGCCTTCGGCGCGGATTTTCTGGACATGTTCGCCGTTCGGGGGTACGTCCCGGCGGCTCCCGGAAAACATCTGCCCCTGGCCGTGGAGCAAAAGCGGCTTTCCTTCCACTATGAAGGCACCGACGGCGTGCGCCGCTCGACGGTGATCGAATGGGATCACGAAGCCGGCCGGGCGGAAGCGGACGGGACGGTCTCGTTCGACCTGTCCTTCGCGCCGGCGGAACGGATCGCCGTTTCCCTGGCCATCTGCCCCGTCATCAACGGGGAAATGCCCGCCAGAAGGCGCGCGGAGGAGGCGGTCGAACGCCTCGAGCGGTCTTACGGGGAGTGGATGCGGGAAAGCACGCAGATCCGGACCGACCACGCCGTGTTCGCCAGAATGTACGACCGCAGCCTCAAGGACATGCGGGTGCTCCTGACCGACATCGGCCACGGGCCGTTCCCGGTGGCGGGATTGCCGATCTTCGCCGTTCCCTTCGGCCGGGACAGCATGATCGCCGCGCTGCAGATGCTGCCGGTCAATCCGAAGGTGGCCCTCGGCACGCTGCGCACGATGGCGGCGACCCAGGGGACGAAGCTGGATCCGTGGCGGGACGAGGAGCCGGGCAAAATCATGCACGAGATGCGGTACGGGGAATTGGCCGCCACCGGCCGGATTCCGTTCAATCCGTATTACGGGTCCATCGATTCCACGCCGCTCTTTCTCGTCCTGCTGGCGGAGTACGCCGGCTGGACGGGCGATCTCGAAACGCTGCGGGAGCTTCTGCCGAACGTGGAAGCGGCGCTTTCCTGGATGGAACGCTACGGTGACGCGGACGGCGACGGTTTTCTGGAGTACAAGCGGAAAGCCGACGGCGGGCTCGCCAACCAGGGATGGAAAGATTCCGGCGATTCCATCGTGCACGAAAGCGGCGAACTCGGGGAGCCGCCCATCGCGCTGGTGGAAGTGCAGGGATATGTGTACCATGCCAAGGCGAAACTGGCGCCGCTCCTCCGGCAAATCGGCCGCGCGGAACTCGCCGCCCGGCTGGAAGCGGAGGCGGACGAGCTCCGGAAACGCCTGCACGAGGCGTTCTGGATGGACGACCACGGCACCTTCGCCCTGGCGCTGGACGGCGAGAAGCGGCAAGTCCGCGCCGTCACGTCCAACCCCGGCCATCTTCTGATGACCGGCATCGTGGACGGTCCGCGGGCGGCGGCGCTGGTCGGCAGCCTGACGGGGCCGGAGATGTTCAGCGGCTACGGCATCCGCACGATGGGGAGCCGTTCCACCGGCTACAATCCGATGAGCTACCACAACGGCAGCGTCTGGCCGCATGACAACGCCATCTGCCTGCTCGGCATGAGCCGGACGGGGTTTCTGGCGGAAGCCGGCAAAGTGATGGACGGCCTGCTGGCGGCGGCCGAACAGTTCGAATATTGCCGGCTGCCGGAACTGTTCTGCGGCTACGGCCGCGAGACGGGACCGGTCATCCCGTACCCGGTGGCCTGCTCGCCGCAGGCCTGGGCGGCCGGCACGGCGGCGATGATGCTGCAGGTCATGCTGGGCATCGAACCCGACGCCGCCAAAGGCGAGATCCGGATCAATCCGGTGCTGCCGCCGGGCATGAACGAACTGGAAGCCCGAGGCATGTCCGTCGCCGGCGGACGCCTTTCCATCCGCGTCCGGCGGACGGGCACGAGCGACTTCGGCGATGCAAACGGCACGGGCGGCTTTGCGTGGGACGTGCTGGAAAATACGACGGGCTGCCGCGTATTGTCCGCCCAAACCGTTTCATCATAAAAACAAAAACCAAAGTGGGAGGTTGCAAGAAAGATGAGAAAGTCCTTGACCCTGCTCATCGCCCTGCTGCTGGCGGCCGCCATGGTTCTCGCGGCGTGCGGCGGCAAGGAAGGGGGAAGCGCCACGGGCGGAAACAACGCCTCGGGCAATGCCGGCCAATCTTCGGGGGGTACGTCTTCGGAAGGATCGTCCGGCGGATCGGCGTCCGAACAGGTGGAAGTGACGCTGTCCGGCTGGGGGGCCAGCCCGGAAGAACAGGAGCTGCTGCAACAGACGCTGGATGAATTCATGGCGAAAAACCCGGACATCAAGGTCAAGTACGAAGTCATCGCCGACCAGTACCAGGACGTCATCAACACGCGGCTGATCGGCGGCGAAGGTCCGGACGTGTTCTATCTGGATTCCTCCGAAGCGCCGAAGCTGATCGCCAGCGGCGCGCTGGAACCGCTTGACGACTACGTGGCGCGGACGCCGGACTTCGACATCGCCGACTTCGAAGAACCGCTCCTCAACGCGTTCCGCGGCGAAGACGGCAAATACTACGGATTCCCGAAAGGGTATTCCACGCTCGTCCTGTTCTACAACAAGAAGATGTTCGCCGAAGCGGGCATCACCGAACCGCCGAAAACGTGGGAGGAATTTGCCGAAGTCGCCAGGAAATTGACGAAGGGCAAGGACGTGTACGGATTCGGCGTGGCGCCGGAAGCCGCCCGTCAAATGTACATGGTGGAAGCCTACGGCGGCAAGTTCATCGATGAAAACGGCCGCGCGGCGTTCGCGTCGCCGGAAGCGCTCCGGGGTCTGCAGCTGATCATGGACCTGCGCCACAAAGACCAGTCGGCGGCCCAGGCGTCCGACGTCGGCACCGGCTGGGGCGGCGAAATGTTCGGCCAGCAAAAGGCGGCCATGGTGTTTGAAGGCAACTGGGCGATCCCGTTCCTGCTGCAAAACTTCCCGGATCTCGAATTCGGCACGGCGGAACTGCCGACGGTCAACGGCAAGAAGGGCACGATGGCCTTCACGGTGGCCTACGTCATGAACAAGGATTCCAAGAACAAGGAAGCCGCCTGGAGACTGCTGTCGTTCCTGACGGGCAAGGAAGGCATGAAGATCTGGACCAGCAAGGGCTTCGAACTGCCGAGCCGCAAGTCCGTCGCCGCCGAACTCGGCTACGACAAGGACGAACTGCGCGGCGCCATCGTGGCCGGCGGCGCCTATGCGACGCCGTGGCAGGGCGGCAAGTATTTGCCGATCATCGCCAGCAACTTCAACAACCAGTTCGTCAGCGCCTTCATCGGCGACCAGTCGCTGGAAGACGCGATGAAGCTGGCCCAGGAAACGGCCAACAAGGAAATCGAAGCGATGCAGTAATCCGAATCGTTTCGATGCGGGCCCCGATGCGGGCCGCCTGCAGCCTGCCGCCGGCCGGAGTCGGACCGTTCGCTCCGGCCGGCTTCACCGTTTCCGCATGCCGCCATGTCCGGTTCCGGCCGGGGAGTTCCCGAAAGGAGGCTGAATGATGAAAGGCATTCTGGGGAAGCGCGTCGTGCGCGACAACGTGGCCGCCTACGCCTTTCTGGCACCAACCATCGTCATCATCGGACTGTTCGTCCTGATTCCGATCGGCTTTGCCGTTTTCCTGTCGGTCAACAAGGTGACGCTTCTCGGCGGCATGAATTTCGAATTCGTCGGACTGAAAAACTTCGCGCGCATGTTCGACGACATGAAAGTGGGAATCGCCCTGAAGAACACGGCGAAGTACGTGGCGGTGGTTGTGCCGGTCCAGACGGTGCTGGCGCTCATCTTGGCGGCGGCCCTGAACAGCAGCATCCGCGGCCGGGACTTTTTCCGCAGCGTGTACTTTCTTCCCACCATCACATCGTCGGCGGTGCTGACCCTCATCTTCGTCTGGATCCTGAACAACAACGGCATCCTGAACCAGTTTCTGGAGATGCTGCATCTGCCGACGCGGAACTGGCTCAACGAGCCGGCGGTGGCGCTGTTCGGCATCATGATGATGAACATCTACTCGACGGCGCCGGGCTATATGGTGATCTATCTCGCGTCGATGCAGGACATTCCCGATGATCTCTATGAAGCCGCCTCCATCGACGGCGCCAACTGGTGGACGAAATTCACCCGCATCACGGTGCCGCTTCTGAAGCCGGTGACGTTCTTCATCGTCGTCATGGGGCTGATCGGCTGCTTCCAGGTGTTCGACCAGGCGTTCATCGTCTCGCGGGGCGACGGCGGGCCGAACAACTCGACGCTCACCGTCGTGCTGCTCATCTATCAATACGCCTTCAAGCTCGACAACATGGGGTACGCGTCCGCCCTGGCCTTCATGCTGGCGTTCGTCATCATGGTGTTCACGATCCTCCAGCGCACGATTTTCCGTGACGAGAAAAACTGAGGGGAGGGGTCCGGAATGGGCAATTCGAAACGGTCCGTCATCTGGAAGACGCTCATGTACATCATTTTGATCACCTACGCCATCATCACGATCATTCCGTTCCTCTGGGCCATCTCCACCTCGTTCAAGCCGCTGTCGGAAATCGTGCAGGGCGGCATGAGCTTCATTCCGCAAAACTTCACGCTGGAAAACTACAAAACCGTGTTCGTGCAGGAGCCGCTGTTCCCGCGATGGTTTTTCAACAGCGTGTTCATCGCCGTCACGGTGGTGCTGTGCAACCTGCTGTTCAATTCCATGGCCGGCTACGCCCTGGCCCGCATCGCGTTCACCGGCAGCAAATTCTGGTTTTTCCTCATCGTCGCCGTGCTGATGGTGCCGTTCCAGGTGACGCTCATCCCGAGCTACCTGCTGCTCAAATGGCTCGGCTTCCTGAATGCGTACGAGGGATTGATCGTGCCGGCGATGGTGAGCGCCACGTACATTTTCATGATGCGGCAATTTCTGCTCAACTTCCCGCGGGAGATGGAGGAAGCGGCGTTCATCGACGGGCTCGGGCGCATGGGCATTTTCTTCCGGATGGTGCTGCCCCATGCCAAGCCGGCGCTGGCCGCGCAGGCGATCTTCATTTTCCTCGGGTCGTGGAACGACTTCATCCGGCCGCTCATCATCATGTCGGAAAAGGCGATGTTCACGCTGCCGCTCGGCCTGGCCACGTTCCGCGGGCAGTACATCAGTTTCACCAACCTGATCATGGCGGCATCGGTCATCATCACGATTCCGGCGCTCATCATCTACATTTGCTTCAACCGGTTCTTCGTCAAGGGCATCTCGTTCACCGGGCTGAAGTGACGCACTCATGTTCAACGGGGCAAAATGTTCAACTGGGCAACATGCCGTTTTTCCGTCGTGGCGGGAAAACGGCATTCTTTTTTTCTTTGGCCGTTTTGGCCTTTCCGGCGGCGGACGGGTGCCGGGCTCGCATCCGCGTGCCGACAGGATGCTTTTGCCGACATGCTACTCGCCATGTGACGCTTGCCGGAGCCGGCAACGTTGCGGCTAAGGGGAATATCGGCGACTTTTCGGGAATAGGAATAATTTGCATTGAAAGAAAAGTGAACTGAATATAAAATAATAATCAGTCTAAATTAAAATCATTTATGGAGGGACATCGATGAGCAACCAGGAGCAAGGCAAATGCCCGGTGCCGCACGGCAGCGTCACCCGGCATGGGAGCGCGGCGACGACGAACCGGGACTGGTGGCCGAACCGGCTCAACCTGGGCATCCTGCGCCAGCATGACCGGAAGAGCAATCCGTACGGGGAAGACTTCAATTACCGGGAAGCATTCAAAAAGCTGGACTACTTCGCCCTCAAGGAAGATCTCAAGAAACTGATGACCACCAGCCAGGAATGGTGGCCGGCCGACTACGGCCATTACGGTCCGCTGTTCATCCGCATGTCCTGGCACGCCGCCGGCACATACCGGACCGGCGACGGCCGCGGCGGCGGCAACACCGGCAACCAGCGGTTCGCCCCGCTCAACAGCTGGCCGGACAACGTGCTGCTCGACCGCGCGCGCCGGCTCTTGTGGCCGATCAAGAAGAAATACGGCAACAAGATTTCCTGGGCGGATCTGCTCGTGCTGGCCGGCAACGTGGCCATCGAGGCGATGGGCGGCAAGACGATCGGCTTTTCCGGCGGCCGGGAAGACATCTGGCATCCGGAAGAAGACGTGTACTGGGGCTCCGAGAAGGAATGGCTCGGCGACAACCGGTATGCCGGCGACCGCGAGTTGGAGAACCCCCTCGCCGCCACGCAGATGGGCCTGATCTACGTCAACCCGGAAGGGCCCAACGGCAATCCCGATCCGCTCGCCCTCGCCAAGGACATCCGTGAAACGTTCCGGCGGATGGGCATGAACGACGAGGAGACGGTGGCGCTGACGGCCGGCGGCCACACGTTCGGCAAAGCCCACGGCGCCGGTGATCCGCGAAAAGTCGGGCCGGAACCGGAACGGGCGCCCATCGAGGCGCAGGGGCTCGGCTGGATCAGCAGCCACGGCTCCGGCAAGGGACGCGACACGATCGGCAGCGGCATCGAAGGCGCCTGGACGCCGAATCCGACCCAATGGGACAACGGTTACTTCACGATGCTGTTTGAGTACGAGTGGGAGCTGACCAAGAGCCCGGCCGGCGCCTGGCAGTGGCGGCCGATCAATCCGAAGGAGGAGCATCTGGCGCCCGATCCGGAAGATCCGACGAAGAAAGTGCCGACGATGATGACGACGGCGGACATGGCGCTCCGGTACGATCCCGAATTTTCGAAGATCGCCCGCCGGTTCTACGAAGATCCGGAAGCGTTCAAGGAAGCGTTCGCCCGCGCCTGGTTCAAGCTGCTGCACCGCGACATGGGGCCGAAAACCCGCTACATCGGACCGGAAGTGCCGGAAGAGGAATTCATCTGGCAGGATCCGGTGCCGAAAGTGGACTATACGCTGACCGATGACGAGATCGAAGACCTGAAGAAGAAGATTCTCGGTTCCGGTCTCACCGTCAGCGAGCTGGTGAAGACGGCCTGGGCCTCGGCCAGCACGTTCCGCCACACCGACTACCGCGGCGGGGCCAATGGCGCCCGGATCCGTCTCGCGCCGCAGAAAGATTGGGAAGTGAACGAACCGGAAAACCTGGCCAGGGTGTTGTCCGTCCTGGAAGGCATCCGGAAGACGCTGGACAAGAACGTCAGCATCGCCGACCTGATCGTGCTCGGCGGCAGCGCGGCCGTGGAGAAGGCGGCACGGGACGCCGGCTTCGACGTGAAGGTGCCCTTCACGCCGGGACGCGGCGACGCCACGCAGGACATGACGGACGTGGAAAGCTTCGCCGTCCTCGAGCCGTTCGCCGACGGCTTCCGCAACTATCAGAAGGCGGAATCGGCCATCAGCCCGGAAGAGCTGCTGGTCGACAAGGCGCATCTGCTCAACCTGACGGCGCCGGAGATGACGGTGCTCGTCGGCGGCCTGCGGGTGCTCGGGGCCAACTACCGGAACGCCAAGCACGGCGTGTTCACCGACCGCGTCGGCGTCCTGACCAACGATTTCTTCGTCAACCTGCTCGACATGCGCTACGCGTGGGAGCCGGCGGAAGGCGGCATTTACAACATCCGCGACCGCAAGACGGGCGAAGTGAAATGGACGGCCACGCGGGTCGACCTGATCTTCGGCTCGAACTCCGAACTGCGGGCGCTGGCCGAACACTACGCCCAGGACGACAACGCCGAAAAATTCGTCCGCGACTTCATCGCCGCCTGGGTCAAGGTGATGAACGCGGACCGGTACGATCTGCAAAACTGAGGACTCATCCGTTCTGTCCATCCGGCAACCGGCAGGATGCGCCGGCCGGCAACCCGCCCGACGAGGCGGGATTGCCGGCCGGCGTTTTTTCCATTTCCCGGGCAAGCGCAGCGTTCGACGCCGCCCGGGCGTGGCCGGCATCGTTCGACTTCCGGGCGTGTGGCGCGGCACGATCAACCTGCCCGGGTGTTTATTTGCCGACGGGTTCCGGAACGGCCTTCACGCGGCGCGCCGGCCTTTCCAATGGCCGCATCTTTGATGGCCTTTGCGGAATTTGGCCGTTGGGGTTGGTTTGTTTTATATGCTAAAATGAAAGGGCATCCTGATAGCGTGAACGCCATCCGGCGGAAGGAGACCTCTTTCCATGAAAAAATGGATTGCAGCCGCTCTCGCGCTGCTCGTTTTCGGCGGATTCGTTCCGCTCGCGCCGGTCCTTGCCGCGAACGGGCCAACGGCCGGCGAGACGGGGAACGGTGAGCCGCCAAAACAGACGGACAACGCCGCGCCGGACACGCCTGCCAACCCGGTGATGGTCATCGCGCCGCAATTTTCGTATGCGTTTCCATTCAGCGAAGGATTGGCGGCGGTGGTGATTGACGACAAAATCGGGTTCATCGACCGCAGCGGCGCCTTCGTCATCGAACCGGCCTTCGACGGCCGGCAGGCGTCCGCCATGGAAAGCGGGCTGTATGTGTTCCGCGAAGGGCGCGCGCTGTTCAGGCAGAACGGAAAGTACGGGTTTCTGGACAAAAAGGGCAACATCGCGGTGGAGGCGGCGTATGACCGGGCGTTCCCGTTCAGCGAAGGACTGGCGGCCGTCGTCCGGGGCGACAGGCTGGGCTACATCGACCGGAACGGGAACGTCGTCATTCCGCTCCGCTACCATTATGATCCGCGGGAGACCGAGAACCCGTCGTTCCAGAACGGCCTGGCCAAGGTGGCGGTCAAATCCGGGAACGCGGTGCTGTACGGTTTCATCGACAAGGACGGACGGGAGGCGATCCCGCCGCAGGACTGGTACGTGGAGCCGTTCAGCGACGGCCTGGCCCTCGTCCGCGATTCGTCCGGCGGCCGGATTTCGTGGTTTTTCATCGACCCGTCGGGCGAAAAAAAGCTGCTGCTGGACACACGGTACGACCGGGTCTACAGTTTTTACAGCGGTCTGGCCCGCGTGGAGAAGGACGGCAAGATCGGCTACATCGACAAGAACGGCCGCGAAATCGTGCCGCCCCGCTACACCTATGCGCTGAACTTCAGCGAAGGGCGGGGCCTGGCGAAAATCGGCAGCGATTACGTGCTGGTGGACAAAAGCGGAAGGGAATCCGACCGGCTGTCCTATTCCTACATCGAGAAATTCAGCGGCGGCCTGGCCATGGCGGAAAAGGTGACGCTGGATTTTTCCGGCGGATCGCTGAACCGGGAACGGAAGACGGGCTACATCGATCCGTCGGGCCGGGAAGCGATCGCGCCGCAGTTCGAAAGGGGGCAGGGGTTCAGCGAAGGACTGGCCGCGGTCCGGATCGGCGGGCTGTGGGGCTACATCGCCAAACCGGATCTGGAACTGCCTTCCGCCTGGGCCCGGGCCGAAGTGGCCGAAGCGGCGTATCTCGGTCTCATTCCGGACGGCATGGACGCCGATTACCGGAAAACGGTGACGCGGGCCGAATTCGCCAAACTGGCGGTCCATCTTCTTGCCGCTGCGCTGGACAAGCCCATCGGGCAAATTGTGAAGGAGCGCGGTGTTTCCGTGAAACCGGATGCGTTCCGCGATACCCGGGATGAGGCGGTGCTGGCCGCCCATGCCCTGGGCATTGTCAGCGGAAGGGGCGGCGGCCTCTTCGACCCGGACGGTGCCGTGAACCGCCAGGAAGCGGCGCTCATGCTGGCGAACGTCGCCCGGCTCATCGGCGCTGAACCCGACGGACAAGCTGCCGGCTTCACCGATGCGGCCGACATCGCGCCGTGGGCCATGGAAGCCGTCCGGACCGTTTCCGCCATCCGGGACCGCGTCCGGGACGTGCCGGTGCTGGCGGGCGTGGGCCAGGGACGGTTCGGCCCGGGGGAAACATTTGAAAGGCAGCAGGCGCTGATCTCGGCGAAACGGCTGTTCCGGGCGCAACCGGCCGGCGAATGAAGCGTCTAATGATGCAAAGCGGCTGTCGGCATGGGGGCCATGCCGTTTTCCGATGCGGCCTCAAACGCATCCGGACCGACAGGCCGATTCGCCGGAGGGTGGAACGTGGATCGACGCGTCGTATCTTTTCTCGCAGTCTTGGTGCTCGCATGGATGCCGGTGACCGCGGTTTTGCCCGGCGCGGCGGAACAGGCGGATGCGCCGGATGCCGCGGGCGTGACGCAACCGCCGGAACGGCCGGCGGTCGGCACCGCGGAACCGGACGGGGAAAGGGACGGCGCGTTTTCGCTTTTCGGAGAGGGGCCGTCCAGCGAAGAGAAGATGGCGAACTGGCGCGGACGGTGGAAGGAGGCTTCCCGCTGGAGGGAGATCCGGGCGTCGGGCGGGCTTTTTGAGACCGGTACGGCGGAACCGCTGGTGCTGCATCGTTTTGAACGGATGGAGGACGGGGTTCTCTACTTTTTGGACAACCGGTTTGTCCATGAGTTCGCGGCGGAGGGCGATCCGGAGAACTGGACGCGGAAAACGCTGGCGCAGTTTGGCCGGTCCATGCCGGGGCGGGCGTGGCGGATCGGCGAGGCGTGGCTCATCGGGCTGGATGCGGGCGACGCCGGCGACGATGCCGGGCTCTGGATCTGGCTCGATCTGGCCGATTTCGGCGGGCCGCCCGCGTATCCGAAGCTGACGAAACGCGCCCGTTTCCATCCGGGCGACCCGATGCGGCTTGCCGTGTCGGAAGATCCGGCGCTCATCCTGGCGACGGTCTGGAAGGACGGCCGGACGAACGAATACATTTTCATGCCGGAGACGGGCTGGCGGCATGTGACCGCCCGTGTGCCGGAATCGTTCGCCGGCATCTGGGATTCGCCGGAAACGGCCGGCGGGGCGGCGGACGGAGAGCCGGCAACTTTCGCCCGCGTGCAGCGGATGGGCGTGCCGGGCGCAGGCGGCGTGCATGCGCTGGAAGACGGCCGCGGGACCGTGCTCGTGCTGGATCGGGAAGACGCGATCGGCGGAGATGCCGTCTGGCGGTTTGCCGGGCTGGAAGATCCGATTTTCAGGTGGATTCCGTCGCTGGACGGCGGCCCGGTGCTGATGGCGGAGTGGCGCCGGTTTGACGGCGTGCGGGTGCCCGTGCTGCCGGATTGGCCGGCGGATTGGACAGGCGGTTCGTCAGGCGGGGCGGGCCAATTTCTCGTGGACGAAAGCTGGCTCGCGTCGGGCCGCCGGGGCGTTCTCCGGATCGGCGGCGAGACGCTGGACGCGTTTTTCCTTGATGAAGTGCACGATATCGAACGGCATGATGAAACGCGGTTCCTCCTGTTGCACGAAAGCTGGTCCTACCCGCTGGGCGGCGCCGCCTACAGGGGACGGGACGGCCTGGAACTCGTGTTTGAAAAGGACGGCCGGACGGGTCGGATCGGCGCCCGCGACGCCTTGTTCTTCGGTCTTCATCAGCCGGGCGGCCCGCATGCGCTGGACGTCCTTTGGAGGGAATCGTTGCCTTACGCCCTGCAGCCGGTTGGCGACGCCGCCGGATTGGCCGAAACCGCCAACCGGACGGAACGGGTCCTGTTGCGGATGCCGGAGGAGGCGGAACGGCCGGATGACCCGGCATTCCGGGGGGATTGGCCGGATGTGGTGCTGGACGCCATGAATGCGCAATGCCTGGGCGGCTGCGGCGATTTCACGGTACGGACCGTCATCCGCCAGGCGGGCGGCGAATGGTACGTGCTGGCGGAGCAAACCCTTTACCGCTTCAACGGCGAAGAAATGGAGCCGGCGGCCGAATGGCCGGTTCGCGTCGTCAGCACGGCCCATTACGAGAAAGGCGGCGAATCCCGCAGCGCACGGGATTTCGTGCGGATCGGCAACGACTGGTTCGTGGCGGACACCTACGGGCACCGGTTGCTGAAAATTGACGGCGCGTTTCGCTTCCTTCAGGAAGCGTTCCTGCCGTTTCCGTCGGACATCCGGCCGGAACCGGACGGCCTGGCCGTCCACGGCCTTTCCGGCGAGGTCCGCTTTGACCGTGACCTTCGCATCATCGGCGAATCGGCGCCTGTCCCCGTGCCGATCGAAGGATGGACGGAACGGGAGGTGGACGCGCAGTCCGTCTACCATGATGCCGAGAGCGGATGGACCTGGGTGGCGGACGGCGGCTGGCTGGTCCGTTTCCACGAAGGGGTCGGGGTGTGGGAGCGCCGGTACATCGGCATGCCGTACAACGGGGATACCCGGCCGGTCCTCATCCCGTTCGAACGGGACGTGCTTGTGCTGATGGACGAACGCGCGGCATTGTTTTCCCGGGACGGCGGCTGGAAGGACGTTTTCGAATATCCGAGGGAGCTGCCTCCATACGTTTACGAATATCCTTATTCCGGTGAAATGTCCTGGCAGGCGGACACGCGGCGGGAGATCGTCTATTTCGTGCGGGGGACGGAGGTGTTGGCGCTGGATTTGGCCCGCGGGGAACACCGCGTGCTGTTCAGCCAGAAAGCGTCCACGATCGGACCTTTGCTTCTGGCAGGCGGCCGGCTCGTCTTTACTCTCCACACCGGCAGCTCATACGATCCGGAAACGCTGGACAACCAGCTGGTCATCCTCGATCCCGAAACCGGGCAATTCGCCCGTTACGGGCTGGAACCGGGCCTCATCACCCGCGCGGCGGACGAAAAGGGCATCATTCTGGCCAAACGGGGCGGCCGCCCGGCGGACGGCGCGGCGACGGGCAAAAACGCGGCGGGCGATGGTGTGGCGGACGAAGCGGCCGAAGGCGCAAACGGCGGAGAAGCGGTCGGTTTCGAGTACTTCCGGTTGAATATGAAGGTCTGGCTGGAAGAAGTTGAGGGAGCGGATGCGTGATGGTGCCGGTCGCCCGTTTCATGGAGATGCGGACAGTTTGTCCTTATCGGGTGCGATAGCGCATGTGACATGTCTCACACTCCGGCGGATAATAATGTATAATGGATCCAACACCACAAATGGTGCAAGCATTGGCCTGGCAAAAAAGGCACGAAAAAGTCACAAAAAGGAGTTGTGGGTACGCATGCGTCTTGCGGGAAAAACCGCCATCGTCACCGGCGCCGCCTCCGGCATCGGGAAAGCCATTGCCGTTTTGTATGCGCGGGAAGGCGCCAACGTCGTCGTGACCGATCTGAATGAAGAGGGGGCCGTACAAACCGCGAACGAAATCGCCGCCGCCGGGGGGAAGGCCGTCGCCGTGCGCGCGAACGCGGCCGATCAGGCCGATGTGGACCGCCTTTTTGATGAAACGGTCAAGGCGTACGGCACGCTGGACGTTCTCGTCAACAACGCGGGCATCATGGACAATTTTGCGCCGGTCGGCGACGTGACGGACGAGCTGTGGGACCGTGTTCTCGCCGTCAACACGACGGCCGTGATGCGGACAAGCCGCAAGGCGGTGGAACTTTTTCTGCCGAAGGGAAGCGGTTCCATCATCAACGTCTCATCCATCGGCGGGCTGAATGGCGGCCGGGCCGGCGCCGCCTATACGACGAGCAAATTCGCGGTGATCGGCCTGACGCTGAACACGGCGTTCATGTACGCCCAGAAGGGCATCCGCTGCAACGCCATCGCGCCCGGCGCGGTGGAGACGAACATCGGCGCTTCGATGAGCCAGCCGAACCCGTTCGGCTATTCGCGCATGCAGCTGACGCTGCCCCTCAATCCCCGCGCCGGCAAGCCGGAGGAAATCGCCGGGTTGGCGCTGTTCCTCGCATCCGACGAATCCCGGTACGTCAACGGCGCGGTCATCACGGTGGACGGCGGCTGGACGTCGGCCTGACGCGTTTCGTGCGGCGGCTCCATCGCGGGTGAAAAGGCGAAACTACACGAACAGCAGGCAAAGAACCGGTCTCGGTCACCGTTCTTTGCCTTTCTTTTTATATGTTTTTTGGTGCAAGGAGAGAAGGGGAACGGGTATAATGGGCACAAACCGGATGCGGAGGCGCATGGCATGGGCCGGAAGGAACATGGCACGGATTTGGTGCGGCAGGACATGGGCCGGCAAACGGGGATCGTCATCGCGGTGGATATCGGCACGACCGGCACGAAGGCGCTGGCCGTGGATGCGGACGGCCGCGTGCTGAACGGATCCCGCGCCGGGTATCCGCTCCACGTCCCGAAGCCGGGACGCGCGGAACAGGATCCGGAGGCGATTTTCGAGGCGGTGGCCACCTGTCTGGAACGGACGGTGAAAGACGGCGGCCACTCCCCCGAAGACATCCTGTGCGTGTCGTTCAGCTGCGCCGCCCACAGCCTCATCCTGCTGGACGGGGACGGCCGGCCGATGACGCCGGCGGTCACGTGGGCCGACACGCGAAGCGCGGCGCAGGCCGAACGGCTGCTGGCCGACGGAACCGGTCCGGCCCTGTACAGGCGGACCGGCACGCCGGTCCACCCGATGACGCCGCTTGCCAAACTGCTCTGGTTCCGGGAGGAGGAGCCGGCGCTTTTTCGGAAGGCGGGTCTGTTTGCCGGCATCAAGGAATATGTATTGCTGCGGCTGTTCGGCGAAGCGGTGACGGACCACTCGATGGCGGGCGGCACCGGCCTGTTCAACCTGCACACCCTCGATTATGATGACGAAGCGCTGGCGCTTGCCGGCATCGGCCGGGAACGGCTGCCGCGCCTCATGCCGACGACCGGGTTCCTGTCGGGGCTTCCCCGCGGCATGGCGGACAAATTCGGCCTCGCGCCGGACACGCCGTTCGTGCTCGGCGCCCAGGACGGCGTGCTGGCCAACGTGGGCATCGGGGCGACGGAAGACGGCGTGTATGCCGTGACGATCGGCACGAGCAGCGCGGTGCGGACGGCGGTCCGCAAGCCGGTGCTGGATCCGGAAGGCCGCCTGTTCTGCTATGCCCTGCTGCCGGACGAATGGATCATCGGCGGCCCGTCCAACAACGGCGCGGTCGCTGTGAAATGGCTGGCGGAACGGCTGTATCCCGGACGCGAACCGGAGGACGTGCTGCGTCTGGCGGAACAGGCGCCGCCCGGCGCGGACGGCCTGCTGTTCGCGCCGCTTCTGGCGGGAGAGCGGGCGCCCGTCTGGGATCCGCGGGCCAGGGGCGTGCTGTTCGGCCTGACGCTGGCCCACCGAAACGAACATCTGATCCGGGCGGCGATGGAAGGCGTCGTGTTCCAGGTGGCCGCCATCGCGGATCTGATCCGCCGGACCGGCCGGCCGATCCGCGAAGTGCGGGCATCCGGCGGCTTCGCCCGTTCGCCGCTCTGGTGCCAAATGCTGGCGGACGTGCTGGACACGCCGGTGACCGTGCCGCCCGTGGTGGAAAGTTCCGCCCTCGGCGCCGCGAAACTCGGATTTTGGGCCATGGCGCGGGCGGCCGAACGGCCGGCGGAAAGCGCGCCGGCTTGCCGGGCGGGACGTCCGGCGGAGAACCATGCAGCGGGCCCGCCGGAAAGCCGGCCTGGCATCCCATCGGAATGCCAGATTGACAGCCCGCCATCAGACCAGATTGCCGTCCCGCCGGAGAACGCATCTGCAAGCCCGACGGAGAACCCGGCGGGAAACCCGCGGGAGAACCGGCCCGCGATCCCGCCATGGCGGCATCCGGATCGCCGCGGCGTTCCGGACGGATCGGCGACGTACCGGCCCGATTCCGGCCGCGCCGCCGTGTACCGGGAGCTTTTTCCCGTCTACATGAGCCTTTACGAATCGACAAAACGGGCCATGCATGATCTGGATGAACGGACCCGCCGCGACGCATCCTGCGAATACCGTCGGAACGGCTTCATGCCCGAACCGCAATGACCCGGACCGCAATGATTTGATATAATTTGCAGTGTATGGATACGGAAGAAAATCGACAGCATTTTTGCAGCGAAGGAGAGGCCCCCTTGAAAACCTGGAAAGATTTGCTCCATCCGCTGAACGCGGCGCGGCTGGCCGGATTCGTGGACGGGACGACGCTCATTCTGCTCTTTTTCGTCGCCATGCCGCTCAAATACTGGGCCGGCCTGCCGCTGGCGGTCACCATCGTCGGCTCGGTGCACGGCTTCGTGTTCATCCTGTATCTGATCGCGGTGCTGTATGCCCAGCTGCGCCTGCAATGGCACGTCAAGTGGACGCTGTTTGCCGTGCTGGCCGGCTTCGTGCCGTTCGCCAACTACGTGCTGAACGTGGCGCTGGCGAAACGGCGCGACGAGTTCGAGGTGAAGCCGATTCCGAAAATCTGGCTCGTGTATGCCATCGTCTTTTTCACCTTCATCGATCTGTTCACCCAGCTGCCGGTCATGAGCACGTTTGCCGCTTCCCTCGGCGCCACGGCGATGCTGGCGGGGTTTGCCGTCGGCATGTATTCGCTGTCCAACATGGCGGGGAACGTGCTGGCGGGCCGGCTGACGGACAAATACGGCGCGTACAAAGTGCTGAGCGCCGGCCTTCTGCTCACCGCCGTCGCCCTGCTTCTGTACCAGATCGTCAACAACGTCGCCGCCCTCCTGGCGGTCCGTTTCCTGCACGGTCTCCTGGGCGGACTCATCACGCCCGCCGCGTTCACCTACGTGGCCAACGAAACCCGACGCGAAAAGCAGGGAAGCCGCACCGCCATTACCGGGTCGTTCGTCGGCATGGCGGCCATCATCGGTCCGGCCTACAGCGGCATCATGGCCAGCCGTTTTTCCGTGCCGTTCGTCTTCACGACGGTGGCGGTGGCCGGTTTCGGCCTGTTCCTGCTGACGGTGCAGGTGCTGCGCACGGGTCGGACGGTCGCGAAAGAAAAGAAGACGCCGCCGCGGCTGAAACTGAGCAGGGGTCTCCTGCAGGCTTTTGCTTCCGCCTTTTTCCTGATGGTGTCCCAGGGCGCCCTCGCATATCTGCTGCCTCTCCATGTGGATGCCCTCGGCTACGGATCGCGGCTGGCCGGCACGCTGCTCAGCATGTTCGGCATCGTGGCCGTCACGCTGTTCCTTCTGCCGACCAACCGGATGTTCGACCGCAGGCCGCCGGATCTGATCGCCTTCGCGGGCCTGGCCATTCTCGGGCTGTGCCAGCTTTTGCTCGGCCGGATGGAAGGCATGGCGGCGCTCTACGGGGTGATGGCGCTGTACGGCGTCGGCTTCGCGCTCCTGTTCCCGTCGATGAACACCCTGCTCATCCGCTCCACGGAGAAGGAAAACCGCGGCCTCGCCTACGGCGTGTTCTATGCGCTGTTTTCCATCGGCACGGTGGCCGGCTCCTCCGGTCTCGGCCTCATTCCCGGTTCGCTGCAGACGCTGTTTGCCGTGACCGGGATCGTGCTCATCACCTGCGCGCTTGCCGTCCTTGCCGCGTCGCTGCAAGACCGGACGGCGAAACGGGAAATCTCCGCGGCCGAGGCCGCGCCGGAAAACCGGGCGGACCAGTAAGCATCCAAGTCCATCAAAAAAAGGAGTGACGACGGTTGGGCATCCATGTGGACCAGGAACGGCTGCTGTTCCATCTGACGGCCAAAAACACGAGCTACCTCATCCAAATCGTCAACGGGTACGCCGTCCATCTGTACTGGGGCAAAAAACTTCGCCCGGACGGCAACCTGGCGGACTGGCCCGGCCTGACGGACCACGCCAATCTGGACATGATCCCGCAGGAATATCCCCAGTACGGAACGGGCGATTTCCGCGAACCGGCCTATCAGGTGCAGCTGGAAGACGGCAGCCGGATCACCGAGCTCGTGTACAAAACCCATCGCATCGTCCGGGGCAAACCGGCGCTCGCCGGCCTGCCGGCCGTCTATGTCGAGGACGAATCGGAGGCCGATACGCTGGAACTGGTGCTGGAAGACCGGTTCTCCGGCCTGGAAGTGACGCTGTCCTACACGGCGTTTGCCGACCACGACGCCATCTGCCGGTCCGCCCGGCTCGTGAACGGGGGAAACGGGTCCCTGCGCATTCTCCGCGCGCTCAGCGCGTCCGTCGACATGAAAAAGGCGGACCACGACCTGGTCTGGCTGGCCGGCGCCTGGGGCCGCGAGGCGCAGATCAAGCGCCGGAAGCTGGCCCAGGGCAAGACGATGATCGAAAGCCGCAGGGGCACAAGCAGCCACCAGGCGAATCCGTTCATCGCCCTCGCATCGCCGGGCGCCAATGAGGAATACGGCGACGTGTACGGCATCAGCCTCGTCTACAGCGGAAATTTCGCGGCGGTGGCGGAAGTCGACTTCATGGAGACGGTGCGGTGCGCGATCGGCATCAATCCGTTCGATTTTGCCTGGCATCTTGCGCCCGGGGAGTCGTTCCAGACGCCGGAGGCGGTGCTCGTCTTCTCGGCGGAAGGCTTCGGCGGCATGAGCCGCACCTACCACCGCCTGTACCGGACCCGGCTGTGCCGCGGCGCCTGGCGGGACCGGGAGCGCCCGATCCTGGTCAACAACTGGGAAGCGACCTACTTCAATTTCACCGCGGACAAACTGGTGGAGATCGCGAAAGCCGGCGCGGAACTCGGCATCGAACTGTTCGTGCTGGACGACGGCTGGTTCGGAAAGCGCGACGACGACACGACGAGCCTCGGGGACTGGGTGGAAAACCGCCGCAAGCTGCCCGGCGGCCTGAAGGACGTGGCGGACCGGATCAACGCCCTCGGCCTCAAGTTCGGGCTGTGGGTTGAGCCGGAGATGGTGTCTCCGGACAGCGACCTGTACCGCGCCCATCCGGACTGGTGCCTGCACGTGGAAGGGCGAAGAAGAACGCTGCAGCGGCACCAGCTGGTGCTGGATCTGTCCCGCGCCGAGGTGAGGGATTACATCTTTGGCGCGCTCAGCCGGATTTTTTCCACCGTGCCGGTCGCCTACGTGAAATGGGACATGAACCGCGCCCTGACGGAAATCGGCTCGCCCGCCTGGCCGGCGGACCGGCAGCAGGAGCTGGCCCACCGCTACGTGCTCGGGCTGTACGAGCTTCTGGAGCGCGTCACGAAGGCGTTCCCGCACATTTTGTTCGAATGCTGCTCCAGCGGCGGCGGGCGGTTTGACCCGGGCATGCTCCATTACATGCCGCAGACGTGGACGAGCGACGACACCGACGCCGTCGAGCGGCTGAAAATCCAGTACGGCACGAGCCTCGTCTATCCGGCGAGCGCCATCGGCGCCCACGTGTCCGCGGTGCCCAACCACCAGGTCGGGCGGGTGACGCCCCTTGCGACGCGGGGCGACGTGGCAATGAGCGGCAACTTCGGCTACGAGCTGGATTTGACCGCATTCACGGATGAGGAAAAGGAAACGGTCAAACGGCAGGTGGCCCTCTACAAGGACGTGCGCCGCCTCGTGCAGCAGGGGAACCTGTACCGGCTGAAAAGCCCGTTCGAGGGCAACGAAGCGGCCTGGATGTTCGTGTCGGACGACCGGGCCGAAGCGCTCGTGTGCTGGTTCCGCGTGCTGGCCGAACCGTTCCCGCCGAAACGGACGCTGCGCCTGGCCGGGCTCCGGGAAGATTGGGATTACGAAGTGGTCGGCGAAGGCGCCGTATACGGCGGCGACCGTCTCATGCACGCCGGATTGGCGCTGCCGCATGTCCACGGCGATTTCGCAAGCCGCCTGTGGCGCCTGCGCCGGGCGGGCGGTTCGCAATAGAAGCAAGATGCCAGCGGGCCGCCGGACCGGAAACGGCACGGGCGCAACGGACCGGTACCGTCCGGCGCAACCGGGTTGTCCGAACCTTTTTTGCAAAACCGGAGAATCGCGGATGGAGATTTGAATGAGGACGCTCGAAAAGGAACGGGCGGCAGCGCGGTCATGGACGCGCGGGGAGTCACGAAGGAAGGTGGCAAGGCATGCAAAAAGGGAATCACACGGAAAGGCGAACAGGCACGCAAAAGGGGAAACGTCGAGGGAAGCGTCTGCTTCTCGCGCTGGCGGCGCTGCTTGCCGTTTTCGGCATGCTGTCCCCTGCGGCGTTGGCCAATGAAACGGCCGGAACGGAGGTGCCGGACAGTCCGATGCAGCGTCTTGTGGATGCGATGCAGCCGGGATGGAACCTGGGGAACACGTTTGACGCCACAGACGGCGACGAAACGAGCTGGGGCAACCCGAAAGTGACGCGGGAGCTGATCCGGGCGATCCGGGCGCAGGGGTACAACAGCATCCGGATTCCGGTCACGTGGAATCACCGGATGGGGCCCGGTCCGGATTACGAGATCCGGGAAGCGTTCATGGAACGCATCCAGGAAGTGGTGGATTGGTGCCTGGAGGCGGGCTTTATCGTCATCATCAACATGCATCACGATTCCCGCTGGATGCACAACATGGAGAACGAGCGGGAAGAGGTGCTGGCGAAATTCCGCGCCGCCTGGAAACAGATCGCGCGCCATTTCCGGGATTACGATCCGGAGCGGTTGCTGTTCGAGGGCATCAACGAGCCGCGTTTTTCGGAAGACTGGAACGAGGACCGGCCGATATACTTCCAAATGGTCGATGAGCTGCAGACGGCGTTCCACGAAACCGTGCGGGAAAGCGGCGGCAAGAACGGCGTGCGTCCGCTCGTCCTGACGACCTTGACCGGCGGCCACGCCCAGGCCCGTCTGGATGCCCTGTACGAGACGATCCGGAAGCTGGACGATCCGAACGTGATCGCCACGGTGCACTACTACGGCTATTATCCGTTCAGCGTCAACATGGCGGGCGCCACGACGTTCGGCGAGACGGCCCGGAAGGATGTGATCCACAATCTCGGCCGCGTCCACGACACGTTCACGGCCCGGGGCATTCCCGTCATCATCGGCGAGTTCGGACTGCTCGGCTTCGACAAATACGTGGAGACGATCCAGCACGGCGAAGTGCTGAAATATCTCGAATTCGTCACCCATTTCGCCCGCGAAAAGCGCATGGCCCACATGCTGTGGGACAACGGCCAGCATTTCAACCGGAAGGAGCTCCGGTGGAACAACCCGGATTTCCATGCGATCATGATGTCCACCCTCACCGGCCGGTCGTCCTACACGGAAAGGGATTCCGTCTACATCCGCAAGGGGGAAGACGTCCGGGACGTTTCCATGCGCCTTTACCTGAACGGCAACGAATTGACCGGCGTCCGGGCGGGCGACCGGGCGCTGGTGCCGGGCGCCGACTACGAGGCGGACGGGGAACAGCTGGTCCTCAAGGCCGGTCTCCTGAAGTCGCTGCTCGGCGACGGGCTGGGTCCGCAGGCCGATCTGACGCTCTCCTTCTCGGCGGGGGCGGACTGGGTCATCCATGTCATCCAGTACGAGACGCCGGAACTGAAAGACAGCAAGATGAGCAGGGCGAATTTCGCCATTCCGGCCAAATTCAAGGGCGACCGGCTGGCGACGATGGAGGCGCTCTATGTCGGAGGCGGCATCGCCGGACCGGATGACTGGACGCCGTTCAAGGAATTCGGCAAAAGTTTCGATCCGGATTACACATACGGCCTGATCCGCATCAAGCAGGAGTTTTTCAACGACGTGAAAGACGGCGACATCAAGCTGACGTTCCATTTCTGGAGCGGCACGAAACTGGACTACCTGCTGACGGTAAGCGGCGGCGAGGTCGTCGGCAAAGCGCCGGCGCCGGAAGGCGAAGAAGCGTCGGACGAAGGCGGCGGGGGCGATCCGGCGGACGCGGCCGAAACGGCCGCGCCGGCGGATGGCGGAGGGACTGCCGACGGCGCCGTCCCGGCCGATGCCTCCCCGCAGGGCGCGTCCAACCGGACGCTGTTCTGGGGCGTGCTCGTGATCGCCGCGCTGGCGGCGCTGGTCGGCTTGATGGTGTTCCGGAGCGTGAAAGGATAAAGCGGCGGCCGAACCGCCGGCTCTCTTGCTGTTTCTTTGATTTTCCGCATGCAAAAACCCGCCGGTTCATCCGGCGGATTTTTTCATCCGGCGGACTTTTTGATAAGCGGCACGGGCCATGTTTGGCCGCCCGCATCGGGATGCATCCGGCCTATGGCTGCATTCAGCCGCCTGCGGCCGGATCCAGCGCATCCGGGCCGCATCCGGCAAAATCCGGCGCGTCAGGGCAGCGTCAGCTGCTCCGGTTCGCCCGCGCCCTTGTCGACCCGGAACGCCAGCTTCTCGCCCTTGCAGACCAGCTCGTACTCCCCGAGGAACCCCTCGAAGGTGAACGTGCCGTCTGCGTCGGTCCTGGCGGTGAGATTCGTGGACCAGTCTTCCTTGATCCGCTTTTTCATCACTTCGTAGGCGGGCTTCGGCGTGTTGTCCTTCCGGATCAGGCCGGCCGGCGCGCCGAGCCAGGCGCCGTCGTCGCTGAAGTTCCAGTTGGTGAACGCTTCGACCAGCGGATGCTCGAACAGGACGGTCAGCATTTCGTCCAGTTCCCGCGCCTGCCGCTCCTCGCATTCCGGCGTGGACGGCCATTCGCTGATCTGATAGTCGTTCAGGTCTTCGATGTGCTTCGGCATCAGGTGGCCGCTCGTCAGCGTGTTTTCCGTGAAATGGATCGGCAGACCGAAGACGGAGAACCGGTCCAGCACTTCGTGCAGTTTTTCAAGTCCCCAATACCCTTGATGCTGGTGCGACTGAATGCCGATGACGTCGATGGTGACGCCCGCATTCAGGCAGCCGTCGATCAGGATCTCGTAGTTGATGGACGTGTTGAAGTCGTTGAGCAGCAGCGTCGCGCCGGGGTTCGTTTCGCGCGCCTTGGCGAACGTCTCCCGGATGATGCCGACGCGGCCGAGCTGTTTGGCGATGCGGGTGATGCCGTTGTCGTATTTGTCGAAAATGGGCATGATGACGACTTCGTTGATGACGTCCCACATGTCGATCAGGCCCTTGAAGTCCGTCACGTCCCGTTCGATGCGTTCCAGCTGCACCCGCAGGATCTCGTCGTTGTCCAGTCCCAAAAGCCACGGCGCGGTGAGGGTGTGCCAGCAAAGGGGATGGCCCTTCAGTTCGACGTTCCGTTCCTTCAGCCACCGGGCGGCGGCCAGCATTTCCTTCGTTCTCGGCTTGCCGCGTTCCGGTTCGAACAGTCCCCAGTAGAAGGGGAGGGTGGCAAAGTTGAACACGTCGAGGAACAGTTCCGCCTTCTTCTCCAGAAACGCGAGCCTCTCTTCCGGCCCGAGGCGGTTTGCGATCGGAATCGCGTCAAAGAAGCCGCAGCCGAACAAAAACTTGTGGCGGGTCAGCCGGACGGACACTTCCGCGTCCGCGACGGGACGGCCGGCCGGATCGACGAGACGGATCGTTTTGCTGGCCTTTCGGTGCGCCAGTTTGTCGGTGTTGGGCATGTCGGTTCCTCCGTTGGGAAATGGTTTTGCCGCCATTGTAGCAAAAGGATGGACATTTTGCGAATAAAGGATGCCGCATGTTGAAACCTTTTGATCATCATGCCAGTAATACTTTCTTGAAAGTTGAAATCGGGAGGCGATCGGGCATGAGCATTCTGGCGAGATTCAGGGACATCATGGCGGCCAACATCCATGCGCTGCTGGACAAAGCGGAAGATCCGGAGAAAATGATCGACCAATACTTGCGCAACCTGAACAGCGACCTGGGCAAGGTGAAGGCGGAGACGGCGTCGGTCATGGCGGAGGAGCGCCGGGCCAAGCGGGCATATGATGAAAACCGGGACGAAATCGCGAAAATGGAACAGTACGCCATCCGGGCGCTCGAAGCCGGGAACGAGGCGGACGCGCGGAAATTCCTCGAACGGAAGGCCGAGCTGCAGGCCCGGGACGCGGAACTGCACGGCGCCTGGCAGGCGGCGGCGGACAACGCGCAGCGGATGAAGCAGATGCACGACAAGCTGGTCAAGGACATCGGGGAACTGGAGGCCCGCCGGGCGCAGCTGAAAGCGAAATGGGCGGTGGCGAAGACGCAGCAGAAGGTGAACCGGCTGACGGGCGCCGCGGCGGAAAGCGGGCGGAGCCTGGCGGCCTTCGACCGGATGGAAGAAAAGGTGAACCGGGCTCTCGATGAAGCCGAGGCGCTGGCGGAGCTGAACGCGCGGCCGAAGGATGACATCGAGGATCTGAAGGCGAAATACGACAGCGCCCCCGCCGGCTCTTCGATCGACGAGGAGCTGGAAGCGCTGAAGGCGAGAATCCGGAACAAGGACGGGCAGTGAAGGTTGAGGCGGAGGCCGGTCCGGCGCCGTGCGGGCGCGAGACAAGCGGCGGGCGGGCGCCGGGCCGCGGCTTTCCGCCGCACGTTTCCGAAACGGGGGGACGGTCGTGGATACGGTATTGCACTATAAATGCCCCAACTGCGGAAGCGACATGTCGTACGATGCCGACGCCGGCATGCTGTCCTGTCCGTCTTGCCGCACCAGGATGGACGTCCGGGAGATGGAACAGCTTCGCGGCGGACAGGCGGCCGGCAGGGCGGGGACGGCTGGCGTCGCCGATACGGTGGTGTACCATTGCAACAACTGCGGCGCCGACCTGCTCGCGACGCCGGAAACGGCGGCGACGAAATGCAGTTTCTGCGGCGCGGGCGTCGTCCTCGCCGACCGGGTGTCCGGCGAGCGCCGGCCGCAGCTTGTCATTCCGTTCACCATCAGCCGGGACGAGGCGATCCGGGCGTTCAAAAAGTGGTGCCGCAACGGGCTCATAACACCTCGGGGATTCATGTCCGCGGACCGGATCCAGAGCATCACCGGCATCTACGTGCCCTTCTGGCTGTACGACCTGAACGGGCACGTCCATGTGGAGGCCGTCTGCACGAAGGTGCGGACGTACAGCGACGGGGATTACCTGTATACGGAGACGAGCTTTTTCGACGCGTCCCGCGAGATCAACCTCAACTATGTCATGGTGCCGGCGGACGCCTCCCGCAAAATGGACGATGCCTTCATGGACTTGCTGGAGCCGTACCATTACGGACAACTCATGGAGTTCCAGACGCCCTATCTGGCCGGCTATCTGGCGGAAACCTACCAGTACACCGACGAGGAACTGCTGCCGCGGGCGAAGAACAAAATCATCGGCTTCATCGAAGACTACATCCGGTCCACCTATGCCGGCTACGCCAGCGTGAAATACAGGAACAAGCAGATCGACATCCGGAAGATCAACAGCTATTACGTGCTGTTTCCCGTCTGGATGGTCGTCTATGATTATGACAACTTCAAATACACGTTCGCGATGAACGGCCAGACCGGCAAGGTGGTCGGCAAGCCGCCGATCAGCTTCGGCAAGGTGGCCGCCTGGTTCGCCGGCGTCGCGGCGGGGACGTTCCTGGTGCTGAAAACGGTGGCTTTTGCGCTGGGAGGCGGATTCCTGTGATGCGGCGTGCGATGCGGCGATTGGTTGTTCTTTTGGCCTGTTTCGCTTTCATGTTGCTGCCGCCTGCGGCCGCCATGGCCGAAACCGGCCGGCTCGTCTACGACCACGCCGGTCTCTTGTCCGACAGCGAAGAAGCCGCGCTGGCCGCCCGGGCCGCCGAACTGGGGGCGAAACGGGAAACGGCTTTCATCGTCATCACGCTGAACGGCACGGACGGCAAAGACATCGTCGACTACGTGGCGGATTTTTACGACGAGACGGCGCCGGGCTACGACAAACCCCATGGCAATGCCGCCATTCTGGCCATCGACCTGAAGGAACGGGACGTGTTTCTGGCCGCATTCAAGATAGCCGAGACGTATCTCGACGGCGCCAGGCTGGACAAAATCCGCGAGGCGATCACCCCGTATTTGTCGGACGGGCGTTTTTTCGAAGCGTTCATGCTGTATGTGGAAATGGCCTGCGACTACATGGGTTACCGCCCCGGCGTCAATCCGGACAGTCTGCTGTTCAAAACGTCGTTCCAGGCGGCCGTGTCCCTCGGCGTGGCCGCGGGCGTCGTCGCTGCGCTGTTCGTGCGGACGCGCGGCCGGGTGACCGTCACCTCCCGCACGTATCTGGACGCCAGCCGCTCCCGCGTCGTCCGGCAGACCGACCGGTTCACCCACAAGCACGTGACCCGCACGAAAATCGAACGGAACAAATCCGGCGGCGGGTTCCGCGGCGGCGGGGGAAGTTTCGGCGGCGGCGTCACGCGCGGCGGCCATTCCTTCAGCGGAAGCCGGGGGAAATTTTAGCGGCTGTGTGCAGGTTCGAAAGCTTCAGCGGCGATGTGCCGGGCATATTGGGGGTTTGCGGCAGGCTAGACGAGGCGCTTTTTTGAACAGACTGAATTGACGCGGGGAGGGATGCGCGTGTTTTTCCGCAAGCAGTTCGCCAATGTGGTGGAATGGCAGGAATTCCGCGACGACATGATTTTCTGGAAGTGGAAGAACGACGAGATCAAAAAGGGCAGCCGCCTCATCATCCGGCCCGGGCAGGACGCCATTTTCCTGAACAACGGGAAGATCGAGGGCATTTTCCGCGACGAGGGCGACTATGACATCGAATCGCAGATCATTCCGTTCCTGTCCACGCTGAAGGGGTTCAAGTTCGGCTTCAACAGCGGCATGCGGGTGGAAGTGCTGTTCGTGAGCACGAAGGAGTTCGTGGAGAAGTGGGGAACGCCGAACGTCATCAACATCCCGGCGCCCGGCTTTCCCGGCGGCATGCCGATTCGCGCCCACGGCACGTTCACGTTCAAGGTGGCGGACTATGTGGCGTTCATCGACAAAATCGCCGGCATCCGCGACCAGTACCTGGTCGAAGACGTCCGCATCCGCATTTCCGCCGTGCTCGACCAGCTGCTGATGAAGTGGATCACGCGGGAAGGCAGGGACATGTTCAACCTGCAGGCCAATTCTTTCGAAATCGCCCGCGGCATCCGGGAAGACCTGGACATGGAGATGATCAAGAGCGGCATTTCCGTCACCGGGTTCAACATCGTCAGCTTCAGCTACCCGAAGGAAGTCCAGGATATGATCAACAAGGTGGCGTCCCAGGGCATGGTGGGGGATATCGGCCGGTTCCAGCAGATTACCCTGACCGAGGGGATGGCATCGGGCAAAATGGGCGGCGGCAGCGTGGCGGCGGACATGGCGGGCATGATGATGGGCATGCAGATCGCCGGCAACATGCTGGAGCAGATGAATCGGCAAGGGACGCCTCCAGCTCCCGGTGTGCAGCCCGCGGGAGGCGCGCCTTCCGCGGCCGGACAGCCTCCGGCAGCACAGCCGCCGGCCGGACAGCCATCGGCAGGACAGCCGTCCGCGCAGCCGGAAGGCCAGGCCCGTCCCAACTTCTGTCCGAACTGCGGCACGAAAACGGGACCGGTCAATTTCTGCCCGAATTGCGGGTACAAGCTGGTGTGAGGGTCCCGCGGGGCGCGGTCAAAGACATGCGACTTGCAGAACCGGCATTTTGACTTGCAGAACCGTTATTTTGAACGATGTTTCATATAAAAAACAAAAAAACCCTTGAAATTTAATGTTTTGTATGAAAGATCGCGCAAAATCGCTCGCCGCAGCGCCGTCACGGCCCGATTTGCATGATTTTTCATACAAAAAGTTTCGATCAAGCCGTGTTGGCGGGGGCTTTGTTCGAAAAAACATACAAAAATGCAAAAAAGCCGCTTGATCCGGGGACGAGAAGGGAACCGAAAAACGCCGGATCAAGCGGCCGCTTTTTTGTCCCAAACCGAGTGCAAATTCGAACATCACAAATTGCCCTGGTTCGACCGCAGCATCAGCCAGATGAAGTAGGGGGCGCCGATGAGCGCCACCATGACGCCGGCCGGGATGCCGTCGGGGTCGACGAGATGCTTGCCGAAGGTGCCGGCCGCCAGCAGCAGCGCGCCGCCGATCAGGAGGGCGACGGGCAGGTGGAGGCGGCTTCGCGGACCGACGAGCCGTTTGGCAATATGGGGCGCCATGAGGCCGACGAAGGTAATGCCCCCCGTCACGGAGACGGCGGCGGCCGCCAGGGCGACGGCGGAGAGCATTAGCAGGATCCGCTCCCGCTCGACCGGCACGCCGACGCTGACGGCGACCGGGTCGCCGAGGTGGATCAGGTCGAGCCGCGTGGCGCGCCACAACACATACGGAACGAGAATGGCGAGCCAGGGGAGAAGGGCGAGGACGAACGGCCAGTCCGCGCCCCAGATGTTGCCGGCCAGCCATCTGGCGATGAAGTCGACCCGCCAGTAATCGACGGCGGAAATCATGACGATCATGGCGCCCGACAGGGCGATGGATGTGCCGACGCCCACGAGCACCAGCTTGACCGGGTGGAGTCCCTTGTTGCGCTCGTACGCCAGTCCGTAGATCATGGCCGAGAAGAGGAGCGCGCCGGTGAAGGCGGCGGCGGGAATCGCCCAGGCGAACGTGCCGGCGTCGATCGGCACAAACAGAAACATGACCGTGACGGCCACGCCCGCGCCGGAGTTGATGCCGAGAATGCCCGGGTCCGCCAGGTCGTTCCGCGTCAGCGTCTGCAGAATCGCGCCGGACAGCGCCAGCGCCATGCCGGAAAGCAGGCAGACGCCCATGAACGGCAGCCGGATGGCGAACAGGATGAATTGCTCCTTCGGCGTGCCGTCGCCGAACAGGACGGGCAGCACCCGGCTGTAGGAAAGCGACGCGTCTCCCATGCCGGCGCCGATGAACAGGACGAGCACGATGAACAGCAGCAGGGCGGCCACGATCATCCGCTGCCTGCGCAGAAGAGCCGACGGAATCACGCTGCCACCCCGTTTCGCATTCGGATTATCGCGCACACCCAATTTGTCACGCGCTTCCGACCCATCATGTAAAGGCCCGGCCTCCTTTGCGCACAATCCACAGGAACATGGGGAGCCCGATCATCGCCGCGATGGCCACGAGCGGGGTTTCGTACGGGGCGCTCACCGTCCGCGCGGCCAGATCCGCCAGCACCATGAACGCGCCGCCGAACAGGGCGGACATGGGCACGACGTACCGGTAGTCCGTGCCGACGAAGCCGCGCACCAGGTGGGGCACGATGAGTCCGACGAACACCAGATTGCCGACGAGGGCGACGGATGCCCCGGCCAGCAGAATGACGACAAAAAGCAGAAGCCGCTTGATCCGGTTGACGTTCTGCCCGAGGCCGACCGCCACCTCCTCGCTCAGGCTGAGGATGGTGACCTGCCGGGACATGGCGATGGCGGCGGCGAGTCCGACGGCGATGAACGGGGCGATCACCTGGACGTGGTGCCAGTTCGTGCCGTTCAGCCCGCCCGACGTCCACATCGTCACTTCCTTGGCGATTTTGAAATACAGCTTCATCCCGTCCGTGACGGCAAAAAGGAACGTCGATACCGCGGCGCCGGTGAGCACGAGGCGGAACGGCGAAAACCCGCCCCGCTTCATCGAGCTGATGCCGAACACGAGAAACGTCCCCGCCGCCGCGCCGGCAAAGCAGACCAGCACGATGCCGAAGGTGGACAGACCGGGGATGAGGGCCATGGCAGCCGCCAGGGCGGCGCTGGCGCCGGCTGTCAGGCCGAGGAGCCCGGGATCGGCCAGCGGGTTGCGGGTCATCCCCTGCATGACGGCGCCGGCCACCGACAGCGCGGCGCCGACAAAGACGGCCGCCACCACGCGGGGCAACCGGATTTCGCGCAGGATGGTCAGTTTTTCACCTTCGGCGCCGGTCAACGCCAGCCAGAGGTCGCCGACGGTCGTTTTCGCGGCGCCGAGGGTCATGGCGGCAAAGAAAGCGGCGATGAGCGCAAGCGCGCCCAGCGCCAGCTTCAGGCCGAACCCCCTGGTGCGGAGATGGTCGGTCATTGCGAATCGTTTTCCCCCAGAAACGCTTTCGTGTAGATGTCAAGCAGGTAATCCAGCGTAATCGGATCGCTGTAGGTGGACGCCTTCATGTTGATTTCGATGACCCGGTTGTTTTTGACGGCGGGCAGGTTTTTCCACGTCTCGGTGTTCAGGAAATCGTATTCCACGTCCGGATCCTTGCTGAGCACGATCCAGTCGCCGGCGTATTCGGGCAGCACTTCGACGGACAGGGCGTGGTAGCCGGGACCGAGGGCGTCTTCTTCCACTTTCTTCGGCATTTTCAGGCCCATCGCCTGATAGAGCACTTCGGTGCCGCGGGCCCAGTTGCTGCCGAACACGTAAATCTGCTTGGTGTCGCTCTCGAACACGGAAACCGTCGTGTCTTCGCCGATGGCCTGGCGCACTTTCTCGCCGGCTTCCCGCGCCCGTTTGAGGAAGTCGTCGGCCCATTCGCGGGCTTGCTGTTCCTTGCCGATCAGCTTGCCGATTTCAATTTGCTGCGCGATGTAGTCGAGTCTGCCCCACGTATACGTCACGGTGGGGGCGATGGCCCGCAGTTTGTCCTGGTTGGCGGTGTAGTCGCCGGCGATGATCAGGTCCGGTTCCAGTTCCAGAATCTTCTCCACGTTCTGGTCGGACACTTCCGCGACGCCTTCCAGCATGTCCTGGAACAGGGGGTTCATGTTCGTCCACTGGTCGACGCCGACGAGCGTTCCGCCGAGGGACAGCACGTTCGGCGCGTTGGTGAGCGCCACGATCCGCTCGGGGTTTTTCGGCACCTGGACGGGGCCGGTTTCGGATTCATAGGTCACCATTTCCTTGTCGCCGCTATCGCCGCCGGCCTGGCCGCAGGCGGAGACGAATAGCGCGAAGATGGCGATGAGCGCAACAACCGTTTTTTTCATCGATGAGACCCTCCCGAAGACTGACTGACAACAATGATAATCATTCTCAATTGCTTTGAAAACACCAACAATCATAATCGCAACGGGGCGCGTTGTCAATCGTTTTCCGCAGCCTGCATGTCCGACCGGATTTTCTGAAACATGCGCTCCCGCTCGTCGGCTTTCAGCTTCGGGCAGTTGTAGCATGTTTCGCCGTTTTCCCGCCGGTCGTACATGCAGCAGGCGGTGCGGATGAGAAGGGGCGCATCCGGATTCCAGGGATTCTCCACATAGCGCGGCCGGATGACGAACGGATTTTTCCCGCGGCGGAACACGGCGGGCTCAAGCCCGCATAACATGTCGTAGCAGCGCTCCAGATTCCGCTTCATCGATTCCGGGAAATCGCCGGCCCGGACGTAGTCGATGGCGGAACGCATATGGCCGCCGAACTGGTTCCACATGAGATCCGGCGCAACGCCGGCCGCCCGCGCCGCCGCATCCAGCAGGGGAATGGCCGTTTCGCGGTAGAACCGGATCATCCGCTCCCGGATGAACGCTTCCTCTTCCGTGTCCGGCAGCTCTTCGAATTCGACCGGGCGGATGCGGATGGCGCTGTGGATGTGGTCGCCGTGGGATTCCAGCTGCAGTTCAAAATGGCGGGGCGTCAGCCGCAGGGCGACCCGTTCGGTTGCAAAAAAATAAAGCTGCGCCGCCATCAGGCCGAAAATCGCGTTGCCGACGAAGGAAGCGGGCAGTTCCATGCCCGTCGCCTTCAATTCCTGTCCGACCCTGGCAAGCAGCGCTTTCATGGCGGCCTCGTCCAGCAAGTCGACGGCGGCCGCCGCGTAGATGGGCGATTCGACACCGGTTTCCGAAATGTTGTAGAAGGTTTGCATCAATCCGAACGGCAGCGTTCGAGCCAAAGGGTTCACCACTTTCACATTGACACATTCGCGGTTGTGCATTATGATTTTATCAGCATTGATAATGATTATCAATTTTGAATTGCGATATGTGGAGGGATTCGCTTGTCACGGCTTGCGGCGGAACAACTGACGATCGCCTATGACGAGCGTCCCATCGTGAACGATTTGACCGTGGCCATCCCCGACGGCAGCATCACCGCCCTGATCGGCGCCAACGGTTCGGGCAAATCGACGATTCTGAAAACGATGGCGCGGCTCATGAAAGCAAAGCGGGGGCACGTCTACCTGGACGGAAAAGCGATTGACCGGATGCCGACGAAGCAGGTGGCCCGGGAGCTGGCGATTTTGCCGCAGCATCCGGCGGCACCGGAAGGCCTTACGGTCAGCGAGCTGGTGTTTTTCGGGCGTTTTCCGCATCAGCGCGGCTTCGGTTCCGCTTCGCCGGAAGACAAGCGGATGGTGGCCTGGGCGCTGGAGATGACCGGCCTTTCGGAATTGGCGGACCGGCCGCTGGACCAGCTCTCCGGCGGGCAGCGGCAGCGCGCCTGGATCGCCATGGCCCTCGCCCAGGGAACGGACATCCTGTTTCTCGACGAACCGACCACGTACCTCGACATGGCCCACCAGCTGGAGGTGCTGCAGCTGCTCCGGCGGCTGAACCGGGAAGAAGGCAAGACGATCGTCATGGTCGTCCACGACCTGAACCATGCGTCCCAATTCGCCGATCACGTCATCGCCATCAAGAACGGAACGATCATCAAGCAGGGCACTCCGGCGGAGGTCATCACCTGCGAAACAATCCACGACGTGTTCGGCATCGAAGCCGACATCATCCGCTGCCCGCGGACGGGCGTGCCGCTGTGCCTGCCCTTCGCGCTGGCCGGCGACTGCCAGGTTGCCTGCGTGGCGCGGTGAAGCCTCCCGATGACGGGAGGCCCTTTTTTTGTCCAATTTCAGGAAAGCGTTCTCCGAAGACGCCTCCTGTGGTAAAATGCCAACTGAGCGGACGTTCAGGCAAACCGCCATCTTTTGTCAATGGAGGTTATGATGAACGTTAAAGGAAAAACCGAAGGGTTGAAACGGCTGCTGTTGTGCCTGGCATTCCTGACGATCGCCTGGCTTGGCTTCATGCCGGCCGTCCTGGCAAGCGGAACGATTCCGCTGGAGGAGGCGGCCGTCACCGTCGACGGCGAACCCGTCGAACTGGCGGCGCCGCTCGTCATCGCCGGCAACCGGCTTTACGTGCCCGCCGCATCGCTGGTTGCGTTGTTCGGCGCCACGGTGGAGTGGGACCCGGACAACCAGGAAGTGACGGTCCGCACGGCGCACGGAAACGAGATCGTCTGGGGGATCGGGGTGCCCGTCGTCTATTACGACGGCGGACGGTACGTCATGGACGCCGCGCCCTTTTTGATGGACAACAGAACCTACGTGCCGCTCCGGCATGCGGCGGATTTGCTTCGTGCCGCGGTGGCATGGGACAAGGAGTCGCAGAAGGCGGCCATTTCAACCATCGACGGGGAAGAGGAATACGTGCCGGCGATCACCGCCCATGAAGCGGAGCCCTATTCGGAAGAAGACTTCTGGCTGCTGGCCAAACTGACGATGGTGGAAGCCGGGTATGAAAGTTACGAAGGGCAGCTGGCCGTCGCCAACGTCGTCCTGAACCGGGTGAAAGATTCCCGTTTCCCGGACACGATCCGCGACGTCATCTATGCCGGAAAGCAGTTTCCGCCCGCCCACAACGGCCTTCTGGACAAGGCCGAGCCGAACGAAAGCGTCCTGAAAGCCGTCAAGGACGCGCTGAACGGCAAAAACAACGTGGAGGACGCCGTCTACTTCTACAATCCCAAGGTGTCGAAGGGGTCTTTCTGGTCCAGCCTGGAAGTGGTGGCGACCATCGGCAATCACCGGTTTGCGAAGTGACAACGGACGCTCGCGAATGGACTGATCGATAGCTCTTCGAGGCAGAACCGCCCGGCGGTTCTGCTTTTTTTTCCGGTTTCGTGTTTCGTTTGCCGTATGGGGTGCCGCTCTGCCATCCCGGACTTCCGCAGGCGGTCAACCGGTCCCGGGTCGGGCCGCACCGGCCGGACCAGGGTCCGGGCGAAAATCGTTCCCGCGCCCGCCCGCCTTTCCCGGGCCGTCATGCTACAATCGTGCCGGTTCCGAGAGGAAAACCGCTCTGAAAACAAACGGAAGAAATCGGGAGGTCATGACGATGAAAAGGGAAATCCGGCTGGTCGAAGTGCTGCTGATGGCGGGGCTCGGGCTCATTTTTCTGTTCATGCTGTTCCACGACTGGGTGCCGATGGGCAGCCTGAACGACGTGGAGGCCGTCAAAGCCCATCAAGGCGTTTCTCAGCTTGTGCTCGTCACGGCGTTCAACGCCGCCCAAATTGCCGTGCTGATGGGCCTCGTGCTTCTGTATGCCGGCAGGCGGTATCCGCTGTGGGCGAGGCTTTGGCTGATCATCCATCAGGGTTTCATTCTGTACGGCGCCATCAAGGCCTGGTGGCTTCCGTATCTGTTCGGGATCGGCGCGGCCGAGCGGATCGAAAGCTATCATGCGATGTTCGGGAACACCCATGCGTTCCTGCCGATGAACAACGGCATCGTGCCGAACACGATCCACGTCCTGTTCCATGCCACGCTGGTGCTGTGCCTGATCCTGACGGTCTACATCAGCCTGACGCAGCCGAAGAAACAGCCGAAGATGCAAGCGGCCGGGACGGCCGTTGCCTGAAAAACGCGAATGCCCCGCCGGGACTAGCCCTGCGGGGCATTCTTTTCAGGATCGTTTTCGCAAAATCTTGTCCATCGGTTTGCCCTTCGCCAGTTCGTCGATCAGCTTGTCCAGATAGCGGATCTCCCGCATGAGCGGTTCTTCGACCGCTTCCACGCGGACGCCGCACACGACGCCCGTGATCAGGGCGCGGTCCGGATTCGGGCGGGGCGCTTCGGCGAAGAAGGTGGCGACATCCGTTCCTTTTTCCAGGTGGGCTTCCAGCTCGTCCTGGGCATACCCGGTCAGCCAGCGGATGATTTCGTCGACTTCGGCCTTCGTGCGGCCTTTCTTCTCCGCTTTTGCGACATAGTGGGGGTACACGGCGGCGAAGCGGGTCGTATAGATCCTGTGGCCGGCCATTGGCATTCCTCCTTGCGTTCCGGTTTCGATGGCGGCTTTCCTTTACGATATCAAATGTTCCCCGTTTCCGCATTTGTTTTGTTGCCGGTGGAACTTTTTTCATTTTGATCACTGGTCGATTGCGCCCGCCATTGTGTAACATGGGAGTGTCAGATGATCCAAAAAGTTTGCAGAAAGCGTGAACGCGATGCATTCGTTGAGCGGCCGCGGAGCCCAATCGTCGATCGGACAAAACGATCGGATCTGGACGCCGTATTTCACGAAACTGTTCATCATGAACGCCATTGCCAACTTCGGCCTTTTCATGATGAACACCCTTCTGCCCCGGTATGCCGAACAGATGGGGGCGCTGCCGTCGACCGTCGGATTTGTCGCCAGCGCC
>Ga0310836_100174_pt1 | contig 74613 bp, 77 predicted proteins | sample SM_ome_4_FD_201310 | JGI IMG/M metagenome (GOLD analysis project Ga0310836, IMG submission 201310) | Sorghum-adapted microbial communities enriched on stacked mutant (SM) sorghum from Joint BioEnergy Institute, Emeryville, California... ... | reverse complement strand
AACGGACCGAACACGCCCGCTGACGATGGAAGAACGGATTAACCGACTGAACCGCTTCATGATGGGATGGATCGGTTATTTCCGTCTGGCTGCCGCCAAAAAAACCTCTGTGGTAACCTCGACGCATGGATTCGCAGGCGACTACGCATGTGTCTGTGGAAACAATGGAAGAGACCCAAGACCAGATTGTGTAATCTACGTGCACTCGGCGTGCCCGAATGGGCGGCTCGAATGATGGCGAACTCACGCCGTGGTCCGTGGGAAATGTCCCGTAACACAAACAATGCCCTTCCGACTTCCTACTGGGAAGCGAAAGGGCTGAAAAGTCTGCTTTCTCGTTACCTGGAACTTTGTTAACCTTACGGAACCGCCGTATGCGGACCCGCATGTACGGTGGTGTGAGAGGTCGGGGGCTAGCCGCCCCCTCCTACTCGATTCCGGCTCACACCGCGGCGGAACCCGCTTGGCTGTCCCCGGCCGATTTCAGCCGGACGCCGAGCCAATCCGTTTTGTAATAGCGGTACATGACGACGCCGGCAAATATGGTCAGGTACAGGTACAGGGACATCCAGGCGCCCATGCTGCCCCAGTCGAACACGAAGATGAACAGGGCGGCGAGGGGCACGAACAGCCCGAACCCGCAGGCGATGGACGACTTCATCAGGAAGCCGGTGTCGCCGATGCCGCGCAAACCGCCGGCATAGAAGTTCAACAAACCGTCGAACAGCTGGAGGAATGCCGACACGGTGATCAGCTTGGCCACCAGCGTGTAGATTTCCGGTTCGTTCGTGTAGATTTTGGCGATCGGCAACGCAAAAATGAATTCGATGATGCCGATGACGAGCAGGAAAATGCCGCCGTAGACGGCGGTTTCGGTGCCAAGCCGGCGTCCCTTGAACGGGTCGCCGCGGCCGATTTCCTGGCCGACCAGGATCGTCGCCGTCGCGCCGAAGGCGAACGCCGGCATGAAGCCGAGGGACATGATGTTGAGCGCCACTTCGTTGGCCGCCAGGGCCACGGTGCCAAGCCGTCCCACGAACACCGTAAAGATGAACATGGACAGGCTGAGGGCGAATTCCTGCAGGCCGAGTTTGCCGCTCTCTTCCAATATGAGCCGGGCTTCCTTCCGGTTGAAGGGAGCGGGTTTGCGGGTCTGCATCTTCCGGTGCAGGAAGACGAAAAACACGAGCAGCGAGCCCAGCGCTCCCGCGCCTTCGCCGATGAGGAAGGCGATGCCGGCGCCGGTCAGGCCGAGTTCCGGAAAGCCGAAATTTCCGTAGGTCAGCGCATAGGTGAAGAACACCATCAAAACGCTGCCGAGCACGGTCAATATCGCCGGTGTCCGGGTGTCGCCGATGCCGCGCAGGAAGCCGTGGATGACGAAGCTGAACAGGCCGATGGCCAGCGCCGCAAAACGGAGTTTCGCATACCCCGCGCCGAGCCCGGCCAAATCCGCATCCCCCGTCACCAGCCAAAGGAGCGGCCAGCTGCCGATGAGCCCGGCGATCACGATGCCGAGGAACAGGATCATCACCACATAAAGCGTAATGTGCGTCCGTTCGACGGCCTGCCGGTTGTTGCCGGCGCCGTAGCTTTGCGCCACCAGGTAATTGATGGAGTGCCCGAGCCCGGAAAACATCGCCCAGGCGTTGTACATGATGATGTTCGTGACGCCAACGACGGCGATGACCGCGCCGCCCAGCCCGCCGACCATGATCAGGTTGATGGCCCCGGTGACGGTGGCCGTCGCGAACGAGAAAATGTTCGGGATGGCGAGCGACAAAATCAGTTTTGCATTTTTGAACGGTTTGAACATGGAGTCACGCATCCTCTTTTGCTATCGGTGATGAATGTGGGTAGCCAACGACTATCTTACCACATTTGTCGTGCGCGTTCTCCACAAAAACACGAAGAAAAATATCCAGCCGGCGGAGAAGACGGAAAGTCCGGCACCTTGGAAGTGTTACATCCGGCGTCATCTTTTTGTATAATGTAGATGTCGTTTATTGGATTTTCCATTTTTGTTTTGAACTGTCATGGTGCCAGTCCCATGTCCTTTTCACAGGCTTGATTTCGATTGATCGGGTGATGGTCGTGCGGAAAAGGATTCCCCCCTCTTCCTGGCCGCGGCTTTGGCCGGCCTGATGCTGTGCGGCTGCCGGGACGCCGGGACGCCCGCAACGGCGTATCCCGGCTGGACGACGTTTGAGAGCGCACGGTTCGGTTTCTCCGTCGATTTCCCGGCGGATTGGCCGGCCACCGTTGATGGAGAAGATGTTCCCGAAAGCCCGGATGCGGGCATTCTTCTGCACATCGAAGGGGCTCAGGACAACTTGCTCTACATCTTCGGTTCCGTCAGCACTTCCAATTCGACATTTGATTTTGACACCCATGTTTCAACCGAGCCATTCACGACATCCGGCGGCCTTCGGGGAACGGTTTCCCTTTTCAAAGGAGAGGAAGAAGTGCGCCTGATCTATACCATGGACCGGTATCAGCTCAAAGAGGCAAGGCATCTCGGCGCCATCGCCCGGATGCAGCCGGAACGCTACGAACGCGTCAAAGAAACGATCGACCGGATCATGGACACCTTGCGGCAATGATCCGCCCGAACAGCAAAAAAGAGCGCCTCGAACCGGGAGGTGCTCTTCTTTCATCCGATGGCCGCAATTCGGCACCGCGCGGCAAACCGGCGCTGAAAACCCGGTGCCCCGACGGATGGGACGGCACAACATGCCGCGTGCCGGTTACCGGTTCAGCAAGCTGCCCACGTAGCGGAGCAGTTCGTTGGCGCACACCGGGCAATAACCGTGCTCGTCGATCAATCTCCGGGTCACTTCGTTGATGCGCTTCAGTTGCGTTTCATCGGGCGTCTTGGTCGAAGTGGTGATTTTGACGATGTCCTTCAAATCCGCAAACAGTTTTTTCTCGATCGCTTCCCTCAGCCGTTCGTGGGTATCGTAGGCGAATTTTTTGCCCTTGCGGGAGAAGGACGACATGCGGATGAGAATTTCTTCGCGGAACGCTTTCTTCGCGTTTTCCGAAATGCCGATCTGTTCCTCGATGGAGCGCATCAGCCGTTCGTCGGGATCCATTTCCTCTCCGGTGAGGGGGTCTCGGATTTTCGTCCAGTTGCAATAGGCCTCGATGTTGTCCAAATAGTTTTCGAACAGGGTGTGGGCCGATTCCTCGAAGGAATAGACGAACGCCTTCTGCACTTCCTTCTTGGCCATTTCGTCGTATTCCTTGCGCGCCAGCGAGATGAAGCCGAGCGCCCGCTCCCGCTCCTCCTTCGTGATCGACGGGTGCTGGTCCAGCCCGTCCTTGAGGGCGCGCAGGACGTCAAGCGCATTGATGCAGGCCACGTCGTGTCGGATCAAGGCGCTCGAAATCCGGTTGATGACATAGCGCGGATCGATGCCGGTCATGCCCTCTTCCAGAAATTCCGCCTGCAGCTCCTTCAAATCCGCTTCCTTGAACCCTTCCACTTCCTCGCCGTCATACAGCCGCATTTTTTTGATCAGGTCGACGCCCTGCCGTTTGGAATCTTTCAGCCGCGTCAAAATGGAAAACATGGCCGCGGTTCTGAGCGCATGGGGCGCAATGTGGACGTGGCCCATGTCGCTTTGCTTCACGAGCTTGGCATAAATTTTTTCCTCTTCGCTCACCTTCAAATTGTAGGGCACCTGAATGACGACCATGCGCGACTGGAGCGCCTCGTTTTTCTTGTTGGCGATGAAGGCCCGGTATTCCGCTTCGTTCGTGTGGGCGACGATGACTTCATCAGCGGAGATGAGGGCGAACCGTCCGGCCTTGAAATTGCCTTCCTGGGTCAGGGACAGCAAATTCCACAAAAACTTCTCGTCGCATTTGAGCAGTTCCTGGAATTCCATCAATCCGCGGTTGGCCTTGTTCAATTCGCCGTCGAACCGGTACGCCCGCGGGTCGGATTCGGATCCGTATTCGGTGATGGTCGAAAAATCGATGCTGCCTGTCAAATCGGCGATGTCCTGCGACTTCGGGTCGGACGGGCTGAACGTGCCGATGCCGATCCGCCGCTCTTCGGACAAAAACACCCGCGTCACCGGAACGTCTTCGATGCGCCCGCCGTATTCCGTGTCCACCTTGAGCCTGCAGGACGGACAAAGGGTACCTTCAATTTTCACGCCGAGTTCCCGTTCGAATTCCGGCCGCAGTTCGCGGGGAATGAGATGCAGCGGCTCCTCGTGCATCGGGCAATCCTTGATGGCGTATACCGCACCGAGATCCGTACGCGAAAACTGTTCCAGCCCCCGCTTGAGCATCGTCACGATCGTGGATTTGCCGCCGCTGACGGGCCCCATCAGCAGAAGGATTCGTTTGCGGACATCGAGCCTGCGGGCCGCGGAGTGGAAATATTCCTCCACCAGCTTTTCCAGCGTCCGCTCCAGCCCGAACAGTTCATCCTTGAAAAAGTTGTAGACTTTGACGCCGTTCTTCTCCTCCACGCCGGCTGAACGAATCATCTCGTACACCCTGGCGTGCGCGGTTTGGGCCAAATACGGTTTCTCCCGCACCAAGCCGACATAATCGCGGAACGTGCCCGACCAGGAAAGCCGTTCTTCATCCGCCCGATACTCCGCAATCCGCTTAAACAGTTCCAACGATGGATTCACCCGCTTTCTTCGGCCTCGTGATGAGAGCGTATTAATACCTATGCGCGGGTGCGGGATAAGTTTCCGGGTTTGTGCGGGAGGGCGGGTGCGGGTGTGGTATAATGGGTCAAGATTCGGGAAAAGGAGACAACGGCGCATGGCGGCAAGGCGGGAGACGGAGCTTTACGAACCGGTCAAACGGATGCTGGAACAACAGGGGTACGCGGTCAAAGGGGAAGTGAACGGCTGCGATCTCGTCGCCTGGCGGAAAGACGAGGCGGAGCCGGTCATCGTCGAACTGAAGACCGCCTTCAACCTGCAGCTTCTCTACCAGCTGATCGACCGCTCCGCCATGTCGCCGCACGTCTATGCGGCGGTGGAGTACGATCCGGCCAAACACCCCGGCGGCGGAACGTGGAACGATGCCGCCCGGCTTTGCCGCAAACTCGGGTTCGGGCTCATCGGCGTGCGGTTTTACAAACGGAAGCCGCCGGAAGCCTACGTGCTGTGCCGTCCGGGGGAAACCGTGCGGGAAACGAAGGCAAGGCGGAAAGCGGAAAGGCTGAAACGGGAGTTTGACGCCCGCAGCGGCGATTTCAACACCGGCGGCACGACGGGCAAACCGCTCGTGACGGCCTACCGGGAACGCGCGCTGCGGGCTGCGGCGATCCTGGAGCGGGAAGGGCCGCTTCCGCCGCGGGAACTGAAAAACCGGCTGCATGACGCGCGGATCGGCCCTTTGCTCCGGGACAACGTCTACGGCTGGTTTTCCCGGGTGGAACACGGCGTATACGGGTTGAGCGACACCGGACGGGAAGCGCTCGCCGCCTGGGCCGGCCTGCTGCCGAAGCTCCGCCTGCCGGAGCCGGATCGTTGATCCGTCCGGACGGCCGGACCGGTCAGGCGTTCATCTTCTCCGCGTCATGGCGGTTCACCGCAAACACCCAGCCGAACTGCAGCAGGGCGGTGACCAGCACCAGGAAGGGCAGAAGCGGCGATTGCGCGTCGTCGGCGACAAAGAAGAAGAGCGCGGCGATCGACAGCACGCGGCCCGCATTGAGGGCAAATTCCCGCATGATGACCGATTCGACGAGCAGTTCCCCCTTGAGCGGCAGCTTTCCGACCAGGGCGTAGTAGGAGGAGCTGACGGGATTCGTCTGCACCGGGGTGAAAAACGACTGCAGCACCATGAAAGCGAGCACCGTCCACAGGTGCACGCCGAACAGCAGCATGGAGGCGGCCAGCGCGAATCCCCCGGCCGATGCCAGCAAAAATTTGCGAAGGTTTTCGTCTTTGCCGTACCGCGAGATGTACAGGCCGGCGATGATGCCCATGGCCGAAAACAGGATGTTCAGATAGCCGACCATGTCTTCGCGGGACAGCACCCGGTAAAGCAAAATGTTCGGCAGGAAAAACAGCAGGCCCTGGAACGTGCCGTACAGCGCAAAACCGATCAACATGCCGCGATACAGCCTGTTTTTCCGGATGACCAGCCCCATGTGGCGCAAATAAAACCTGCTTTTGCCGACTTTGTTCCTGCCGGCCGCCGCCGGTTTCAGGCGGAAAGAAACGACGGCGGTAAACGCGAACATGAGGAAGGCGAAGGAAAAGTTGATGACGTAACCGGTCAACGCGTCGAAGCTGCTGATGACGAATCCGGCGAGCGCCGGACCGATCAGCCCGGCCAGGGTGAAAAAGATCGTGTTCAGCGACGTATAGCGCAGACGGTTTTGCGGAGTCGACACGTCATACATCACGACGAGATAGCCGGTCCAATACAGCGCGTTGGCCACCGCGTTGAGCGCGGCGAAACCGGCATAATACTGGACCACGTTTTCCCGGGCCAATACCACGAGCAAATAAAACAGCGCACTGACGATGACGCCGAGCCGGATGACCGCCATGCTGCCTTTCCGTTTCACGAAGCGGCCGGCTGCGACGAACACGAAGGACGTCAACCCGTACAGGATCAGATTGTAAAGGGCGTTGACCGCGAGGCTTTCCGTCAGCCGCCACAGGTACAGGTTGAGAAACACGGCGGACATGGTGGAACCGAGCTGAAAACTCAAGTGAATGAACAGGGACAGTTTGGCCTGGCCGCCCAACCGGCGTTCCTCCGGAACGGGGGGAAACAATCGGCCCTTGAGCCCCGACATCCAGTCGATGATGCGCAACATGGCGGTATGTCCGACCTTTCTCGCTTTGATGATGCAAAAACAGTGAAGATTTAACTGCTATTCTAACAGGTCCCCCGGCAAAAGCACAGGGCTTTTTTCGGCAATTGTTCACTTCCGGGCGCACGAATCGCTTGCATGGCGATTTCAGTCCGATATAATAGGGATGTACATCACTTGGAGGTGGATCACCATGTCTATGGCGTTGATCATCGCGGTTTCCGCCCTTTTGCTCGGCACCATTCTGACTGCCGCTTACAACGAAGATCAAACGAGGGGCCTGTAATCGGGATCACTTGCCCGTCCCATGTAAAGAGGGTTGCACCCGCCGTCGTCCGGCCGGGGCAACCCTTCTTTGTTGACGGCCGTTGTCCGGCCGTCCCGATCCAGCGTTTACTCGCTGACCAACTGTTTCATTTCAGTCAGGCAATTGCGACAAATATAGCGATTGTCGTATTCGATCACATCATTTTGGTTGGAGCAGAAAATGCATTTCGGTTTGTAACGCTCCAAGATAATATGATCACCCTGAACCAAAATCTCCACCGGATCGCCTTCGTTCATCTGATATCTCTTTCGAAGCGATTTGGGCAATACGATGCGGCCGAGTTGGTCTACTTTTCTTACCACGCCTACCGGCTTCATGCGATTCACCTCTCTCCTGGCTCCCGTGTTGTTCTTGTATCGCAATGTACTAACTTCGATGCCGTTTCGAAAATTCCTTCTGATTCGACAAAATTTTTAACCAAGAATCAAACAATTTTGAGAAAAATGTCAATTCAGGCTGAAAAAATGGTTTTGCCGGAGCGCCTCGAACAGGACGACGGCAGCCGCATTCGACAAATTCAGCGACCGGACGGCCCCGGAGATGGGGATGCGGATCAACCGGTCGCGATTCGCCTCCAGCAGCTCGTCGGGCAACCCTTTCGTCTCTTTCCCGAACACGAGAAAATCCCCGTCCCGATATTCGACCTCCGTATAAAGGCGCGAAGCTTTGGTGGTGGCAAAATGATACACGGCATCGGGATAGCGGTCTTTCAATTCGGCGAAGGAATCGTGATATTCCAGGTTGACGGACGGCCAGTAATCGAGTCCCGCCCGCTTCAGCTGGCGGTCGTCCGTCGAGAAACCGAGCGGCCTGACCAGATGCAGCACCGTTCCCGTCGCCGCGCACGTCCGGGCAATGTTGCCCGTGTTGGCGGGAATTTCGGGTTCCACCAGGACGATATGGAATGGCAAGTTGCTTCCCCCCATAACAAAAGGCGCCGGACTTGTGTCCGAAAGCGCCTGTTTGGCATAAGCCGAATGTTCGATTGCGCGCTCCCGCCGAAGCGGTCGCGGCCATGAGCGCCCGCCCCGGTTCAGCCGTTCCGGCGGGCAAAATCGTTCATGAAGTCGGCCAGCGCCTGTACGGCTTCGCGGGGAACCGCATTGTAGATCGAAGCGCGCAAGCCGCCGACGCTGCGGTGTCCCTTGAGTCCGACAAAGCCGTTGGCACCGGCTTCCTTCAGGAATGCCTTCTCGAGTTCTTCGCTCGCCATCCGCCAGGTCACGTTCATGACCGAACGGCTGCCCGGCTCGGCGACGCCGCGGTAAAAACCTCCGCTTTGGCCGATGGCGTCGTACAGCAGGGCGGCTTTCGCGCGGTTCACTTCTTCCACGGCCGCAAGCCCGCCCATCGCCTTCACCCGTTTCAGCACGAGTCCCATCAAATAGACCGAGAACACGGGCGGCGTGTTGTACAGCGAGTTGTTTTCGGCATGAATGTCGTAGCGCAGCATCGTCGGGATGTTTTTCGGCATCCGTTCCAGCAGGTCCTCGCGCAGGATGACGACGGTGACGCCCGAGGGACCGAGATTTTTTTGCGCGCCGGCATAAATGAGGCCGAATTTGGAGACGTCGAAGGGACGGCTCATGATGTCGCTGGACATGTCCGCCACCAGGGGAACGTCCCCCGTATCCGGAAACGCCGGGTACTGGATGCCGCCGATCGTTTCATTGGACGTGATGTGCACATAGGCCGCGTTGGACGGCAGGGAGAGGTTCGCCAGGTCCGGAATCCGGTCGTAGTTCGTCTCTTTGGAACTGGCCGCGACGGTTACGTCGCCGAACAGTTTCGCTTCCTTGATCGCCTTCTGCGCCCAGCTTCCCGTGTCCACGTAGACCGCCGTGCGGCCGTCGCCGAGCAGGTTCATCGGCACCATGGCGAACTGCAGGCTGGCGCCGCCCTGCAAAAACAGCACTTTGTATCCGTCGGGGATCGACAGGAGTTCCTTGATGAGCGCCTGGGTTTCGTCGTTGATCGCTTCGAACTCCTTGCTGCGGTGGGAAATTTCCAGCACGGACATGCCGATGCCCCGATAATCCGTCAATTCTTCGCGGGCTTCCAGCAACGCTTCCAACGGAAGCGCGGCCGGCCCGGCATTGAAATTGTAGGCTCTTTTCATTTTCGCCCCACTCCTGCACGCATGTAATATGGTAATAATAGCAAGATTCCTTGGGCACTTCAAGTAACCATCCGCACAACACCCGGGCAAACCGGCGGACGCCGCCCTTCCCCGCCTCCCGCGCCGTTGCTCCGATCCCCGGCTGCGCAAGCCCTTCGCTGCGGGGCGGGCCATCGCGGCAGGGCTTTCCGCCAGGCCGGCCGGCGCGGCCGGCTGCACGCCCCGCGGCAACGCCGAAACGAAGAAGGCCGCGACGGATGCCGTCACGGCCTTGCCCATTCCTGCAAGGTCGATGATGGGTTGACCGCGGCCGAATCCGGATCAGCCGAGCACCGCGGCCGCCTGCTTTTGGGTGTCGAACCGTTTGCCGACGAGGGGAGCCAGTTTTTCCAGCTCTTTGAGCAGGTCGGCGAACTGGTCCGGGAACAGCGACTGGACGCCGTCGCCCGTCATCGAGTTGTCCGGGTCGGTGTGCATTTCGATGATCAGCCCGTCCGCGCCCGCGGCCACGGAAGCCCTGGCCATCGGCACCACCAGTTCCCGGCGGCCGGTGCCGTGGCTCGGGTCGGAGATGACCGGCAGATGGCTGAGCTGTTTCAGCACCGGAATGGCCGCCAAATCCAGCGTGTTCCGCGTGTACGGTTCGAAGGTGCGGATGCCCCGCTCGCAAAGGATGACGTTCGGGTTCCCACCGGCCAAAATGTATTCCGCGGCGTTCAGGAACTCGTCATACGTGGCGCTGAATCCCCGTTTCAGGAGCACGGGCGTGTCGATCTGCCCGAGCTTGCGGAGCAGGTCGAAGTTTTGCATGTTGCGGGTGCCGACCTGCAGGATGTCCGCGTATTTTGCGCAGATGTCCACGTACTCCGGCGTCATTACTTCCGTGACCGTCAGCAGCCCGTGTTTGCGGCCCGCTTCGGCCATCATTTCGAGCCCTTCCACCCCGATGCCCTGGAAGCTGTAGGGGCCGGTCCTCGGCTTGAAGGCGCCGCCGCGGAGCACCTGCCCGCCGGCAGCCTTGACCAGCCGGGCGATTTCATCGATCTGCTCCGGCGATTCCACCGCGCACGGACCGCCCATGACGATCAGTTCCTCGCCGCCGATTTCCACGCCCCGGATGTTGATGACGGTATTGTCGGGATGGAAATCGCGGCTGGCCAATTTGTACGATTTGGAAATGCGGATGACGTTTTCGACGCCTTTCATGGCGCGAAGCTTCTCTTCCAGTGACGGGTCGAACTTGCCGATGATGCCGATGACGGTGCGGTCCGTCCCGCGGGAAACGTGGGCGGTGACGCCGTGTTTCTCCACCTGTCGGACGATTTCCGCAAGACGCTCTTCGCTGATCGAATTGGACGTAATTGCGATCATTGCCCATTCCACTCCCATCGATGTCCAAATTGACATTTTCACGCTTCAACGCTTATACGCTTTTAAGTGATAAAGCAATCATAGAAGCGGAGGGGCGTTTTGTCAAGGGGTCTTTCCGGCTTTTTGGAGATTTTGGGCCAATCACGCTTTCGCTTTCACGCTCGGCAACAACTTTTTCAACTCCACCGTCCGCTCCGCGCGATGGGTGGACGGGTCGTCCCAGTCAAAACGTTCCAGGAATTGGATGACTTCCCGGGTAATCGGCGTCGGCGTGGATGCGCCGGAGGTGACCGCGACCTTGTTCACGCCGCGCAGCCATTCGATGTCGATTTCCGTCACGTCCGCCACGCGATAGGCCTTCACGCCCGCGATTTCCTCCGCCACCTGGGCGAGCCGGTTGGAATTGTTGCTCCGCGGGTCGCCGACGACGATGGCAAGGTCGCAGCCCTTCGCCTGTTCGGCCACCGCCTGTTGGCGAAGCTGGGTGGCGAGGCAAATTTCATTGTGGATTTCCGCATGCGGGTACCGTTCTTTCAACTTGTCCATGATGTGACGGATGTCCCACTGGCTCATCGTGGTCTGGTTCGTGATGACGATTTTGTCGCTTTCCACCTGCAGAAGATCGATCTCCTCTTCCCTTTCGATCAGGTGAACCTTGTCAGGCGCGATGCCGATGGCCCCTTCCGGCTCCGGATGGCCTTTCTTTCCGATATAGATGATTTCGTAGCCCAGGGCCGTCTTCTCGCGAATCAGATCATGGGTTTTCGTCACGTCGGGACACGTGGCGTCGACAACGGTCAACCCTTTCTCCCTTGCCCGTTGCCGGACTTGCGGGGAAACGCCGTGGGCGGTGAAAATGACCGTGCCCCGGTCCACCTTCTCCAGGATTTCCAGCCGGTTTTCCCCGTCCAGCGTGATGATGCCGTCTTCTTCGAACGCCTCCGTCACGTGACGGTTGTGCACGATCATGCCCAAAATGTAAATCGGCCGCGGCAATTGCGGGTTTTGCGCCGCCTGGCGGGCCAGCACCATGGCGTCGACCACGCCGTAGCAGTAGCCGCGCGGGGTGATTTTGACCACTTCCATCCTGCATACCGCCTCTCGTATCGGTTTGCCAACGATCGCGCGGAACCCGCGTCTGGCGCGGCTCCGGCGGATGACCGTTCGCGGTCCTTCCCATTATACCACAGGATCGGCGTCCGCAAGGTCAGCCGGCGGTTTTGTCACCGATTTCCGGCTGGTGGATCGGAAACCAGAGGACGAACGTGCTGCCCCGGTTTTTCCGGGTAAACACTTCGATGCTTCCGCCGTGTTCGTCGATGATCCACTTGGCGATGGACAGCCCGAGTCCGGTGCCGCTCGTCATGCCGCGGCTCGTGTCCGCCCGGTAGAAACGCTCGAAAATTTGCGGCACCTCCTCCGGATCCATGCCGATGCCCGTGTCGCGGACGCGCACCCCCAACTGGTCCTTCATGCGCTGCGCGGAAAGTTCCACGAATCCTTCATTTGTATATTTGAAGGCGTTGTCGATCAGAATGAACAGCACCTGCTCGATGTAATCCCGGTTGCCGTTCACGAGAACGCCGTCGGCGGGCGACAGATCGCCCGCGACAAACTCGGCGTTGCGGGGCAGAAACTCCGCCTTGCGCACCACGTCATCCAGCACTTCGCGCATTTCGACGGGATTTTTGTCGATGCGGAGGCCGGCATCGGCCCTGGCCAAGGCCAGCAGGTCGCTGACGAGACGGCTCATCCTTTGCGCTTCCGTTGAAATGTCTTTCATGGCCTCGAGGGACACTTCGTGCTCGGGCCCTTGCTGCTGCCACATTTTTTCGAGCAGCTCGATGTTTCCGCGGATGGTGGTGAGGGGAGTCCGGAGTTCGTGGGAAGCGTCCGAAACGAAGCGGCGCTGCTTGCGGTACGCTTCTTCCAGTTCCTTGTAGGCCGATTCCAGGCGGGCCAGCATGTTGTTGATCGTGGCCGTCAGTTTGCCCAGCTCATCGTTCGGCCCGTTGTAGGGGATGCGCCTGGCCAGATCTTCGCCCTTTTCAATTTGGTCCGCTTCGCTGCGCACCATGTCGATCGGCCGGAGCGCCTTGCGTGCCAGAAAGTACCCGAGCGTGGCCGCCAGAAGCAGGGTGAACACCGACAGGAGCAGCAAAATCAGCCGCAGGTTGGCCAGGAAGGCCATCTGGTCCGTCACGAACGTTCCGACCTGCAGCACGCCGATCAGCCGGTTTTGGTAAACCATTCGGGCGTGGTAGATGAGCATGACCGCATCCTGGTTGAAGTGATACGTTTCATACCAGCCGTTTTCCGTCCGCGCCCGTTCGAAGCCGGTTTCCGCGTCGAAGGGAAGCCGGAATTGTTCCGGCAGGTTGTCCGACCGGTCGATCGCCCCGTCGACCCGGTTCGTCTGGAGGTAGACGCCGAGCGATTTGTAATCGGACAATTCCGGCAAATCGATGATGCCCACGGAAAAAAACGGGATGACCCGGATTTCCGACAGGATCTCCCGGGCCGTCTGTTCCAGGTTCTTCTCCACGTTCCGCATCGTGGTGTAGGAAATGAACAAATACAGGGCGACGCCGAAAGCCAGCAGCGTCACGGCCAGTACGCCCGTATACCAAAGTGTCAACCGCGTCCTGAGCGCCATCCGTCATTGATCCCCTCTCAACACGTAGCCGAGCCCGCGAACGGTTTGGATGAGGCGCGATCCGCCGTGTTCTTCCGTCTTTTGGCGCAGCATGGCCACATAGACTTCCAGCACGTTGGATTCGCCGCTGTAATCGTAACCCCAAATTTTTTCCATGATTTGATCGCGGCTGAGCACCCGCCGCGGATTTTCCATGAACAGGTGAAGCAGTTCGAATTCCTTCGCGGTCAGTTCGATGCGCCGGCCGGCCCGGTAAGCCTCCATGGCGTCCAGATCGAGAACGAGATCCTGGAACGACAGCTTCCGGGACGTGTCCGTCACATCCTGCTTGCGGCGCAACAGGGCGCGCACGCGGGCGAGCAATTCGTCGAGGGCAAACGGCTTGATCAGGTAATCGTCGGCGCCCAGGTCCAGTCCCCGCACCCGGTCGGACACGTCGTCTTTGGCCGTCAGCATGAGCACCGGCACGGTGATGCCCGCTTCCCGGATGCGGCGCACGACTTCCCATCCGTCCAGTTTCGGCATCATGACATCGAGAATGATCAGATCGGGCATTTCGTTCATCAGATGGTCCAGCCCGGACTGCCCGTCCGATGCCGTGCGCACCTGGTAACCTGCGAAAGCCAGGCTTCTGCGGATGAGCGAAATGATTTTTTCGTCATCGTCGATGACCAGCACCGTTTCCTTCACGCCATTCCCTCCTTCTGCCATGCCTTTTCCCCTATTTTACCATACCGTCCGCCTGCGAAAAGAAGCGGAGCCGGGCTCCGGGACATCCGGTGCCGGTCCGCTTCCCGATAGGTCCTCCCAGGGTGAAGTGGTTCCCTGGTCTTCACCGCGGGCGCCGGGCCTTGATCGTCCGATGCCAAGCCCCGCCGTCATGACCGGCGTGCCATGGCACCGCCAATTCGCGCCTTGCCGGGGGCCTGGCCCGGATCATGACGCGTTGTTCCGGTCTCCCACCGTGACGACGACTTCGTACGTTTTGCCCTGGCGGACGACTTTCAGATTGATCTTCTTGCCGACTTCCTGCGCCTGGACGGCTTCGATGACGTCCTGCGTGGAGGACGTTTTTTTGCCGGCCGCCTCCGTGATGATGTCACCGGCCCGTATGCCCGCCCGGTACGCGGGTCCGTCGACTTCCACTTGCGTCACCAGCACGCCGTCCCCTTTGTAGCCCAGCTCCTCTTTCCAGGTGTCGTCCAGATCGGCGAGATAGACGCCGATGTACGGCTGCGGTTGTTTCGGAATCGGCGTGTCGTTTTTCAGGTTGTCCAGCACGCCGGAGATGGTGCTGGTCGGAATCGCAAACCCGATGCCCTGCGCCTGGGAGCTCACCGCCGTGTTGATGCCGATGACTTCACCGCTGAGGTTCAGGAGCGGCCCGCCCGAATTGCCCGGGTTGATGGACGCATCCGTCTGCAGCAAGTTTTCATACTTGCGGGTATTGACGCCGTCCTGGATCGTGATCGGCCTCTCCTTCGCCGACAGCACGCCGACGGTGACCGTATGGTCGAAGCCGTACGGGTTGCCGATGGCGATCACCCAGTCCCCGACCTTCATCGCGTCGGCGTCGCCGAGGGGCAGATAGGCGAACGGCGCGTTGCCCTCGATCTTCAGCGCAGCCAGGTCGAGATCATAGCTTTCCCCGAGTTTTTCCGCCACGAAATAGTTTTCGTAGCCTTCCACGTAAACGCGAATTTCGTCGGCGTTGTCCACCACGTGCTGGTTGGTCAGGATGTACCCTTCGCTGTCAAAAATGAACCCCGACCCTTCGCCGGTTTTGTACAGCCTGCCGCTTTGGCCCTGATTCGGCTGGCCGTATTCGTCCCCGAAGAAAAACCGAAAGAACGGATCGTTGTAGAACGGATTGGCGGACCGGTTGCTCGTCCGTTTCGAGTACGTTTCGATCTTGACCACCGCCGCCTGGCTGTTGGCCACGATTTCGGCGATCGAATTGGGCCGGACGACATCCAGCACGTTGTTGGCGAGGCCCGCGTTCCCGCTTCCGCCGCCGGGCTGGCTGGCCAGGGAGCCTTCCTGGACGGCCGCCGCGCTCCCGCCGGCCGCATCCGCCGTAAACAGGTTGGTTTTGTCCGCGGCGAACATCAAACCGGCGACCATCACCGCACCCGCCATGAAGGCGGCGAACATGCCGGCGAAAGAACGCCGCTCGCCGCGCCGTTTGCGCCGCGAACCGTCTTTCGCGGACGCGTCGTGTGCCCCGAAATCCGGCATCGGCTTGAGCGGCACCGGCGCCTTGATCTCCACGCCGGGATCGCCCGTTTCCCGGTATTCGCCGTGCGACGAACCGGATGAAACGACGCTTTCGCCGCTGCCGCGGTTGTCCATGCCGGATTCACCGGCATGCCCTTCGTTTCCGTTCGGTTCGCCGGATCCCGATGCAAACGGGCCGTACCGGAAATAGGCCGGTTCGCCCTCCGATTCCCGGTTGTCCGGAACACCGCCGGAACGTCCGTTTTCGGCGTCGTCCCGCCGTCCGTCTTCATCCGGCCATGAACGCCAAAAATCGGATCGGTTGTTTCCATTCATGTGAATCCCTCCCGTCCTGTTGCTTGCCTTCGTTTCAACTTCCGCTTTGTTTCCTGTCTATATCTTGCACAACGAACCTTAAAGGGACATTAAAAAAAACTAAAATCCCCATTAGCGTTGCGCCGTCCGTCTCAGGCGCCCGAACCGGCCGCCGGGCCGGCGAAAAGCGCAAAAAAAGCGGTGCATTTCTGCATCGCTCCTTTATGCCGTCTTGATGCCGTCTTGCCGTTGCATCCAGGTTGTGCCGCAGCCGGATTGCGTTTCCCGGGCGAAACCGGCTTTCCCGCCTTCGCCGCGCCGGATGACGCCGGGCGGCATCATTCCTTGCCGATCAACCCTTTGCGGTGGGCGTAGATGGCCAGTTGCGTACGGTCTTCCGCGCCCAGTTTCATGAGCAGGTTGCTGACGTGGGTCTTGACCGTTTTGATGCTGATGAACAGCTCATCCGAAATTTCCTTGTTGGATTTGCCTTCCGCGATGAGCATGAGCACTTCCTTCTCCCGGGCGGTCAGCCCGTCCTCCTCGGTTCTGGCGCTCTTCTGGCGAATGCCCCGGGCCAGCGCCTGGGATACCTCGCTGTTCATGATCGGCATGCCCCTCACGGCCCCCCGCAGCGCAAACACCAATTCTTCGGACGACACGCTCTTGAGCACGTAACTGACCGCCCCGGCCTCGATGCCTTCCATCACCTTGTCGTCTTCCAGGAAGCTGGTCAGGATGACGATTTTGCAGTCCGGGAAGCGTTCCGTGATCGCCCGCGTGGCGGCGATGCCGTCCATCTCCGGCATCATCAGGTCCATCAGGATGAGATCCGGCAGCTCCCCGCCCGATTCCGCCCGGGCCGTCAGCAAATCGAGGGCCTCCTTCCCGTTGGAGGCTTCCAGCACCACTTCCATGTCGGACTCCAGCTGCAGATACGTTTTCAGGCCGAGCCGCACCATGTCGTGGTCATCAACGATCATCACTTTGGTCGGATTCGCCATCCGCGGATCCCCCTTCTTTGCCGAATTTCGGAATTTGCACCTTGATGCGCGTGCCCGCTCCCGCTTTGCTCAAAATTTCGATTTCGCCGCCCAGTTTGTTTGCCCGCTCGCGCATGGTGGACAAACCGTAGGAATGGGTTTGCACCTGGCCCTTGTAAAAGCCGACGCCGTCATCCGCGATCGTCAGCACGTACTGGTGTTCCGTTTCCTTCAGCGACAGGGTGACGTGGCGGGCCCGGGCATGCTTGACCACGTTGGCCATCGCTTCCTGGACGATCATGAACAGCTGGTGCTCCACCGCGTCGGAGACGTCCTCGCCGATCGCCACGTCGAGAGAACCGGTCAGCCCGTTGTGCCGGCAGTAATCGGGAAACCAGCGGTCGAGCGCTTCGGCCAGGGAACACCCTTCCAGTTCCACCGGCCGGAGCTGGGCGATCAGCCCGCGAATCTGCTTCTGGGCGATGGCCGACGTTTCGACGATTTGCCCGGTGATCGCCTTCGCCTTGTCCGGATCCCGATCGAGCAATTTTTCCAGCGTCGAGGCCGCCATGTGCAGGGCGAACAGCTGCTGGCTGACGGTATCGTGCAAATCCCGGGCCAGCCGTTTCCGTTCCTCCAGCACCGCCGTTTCACTCCCCGACGCCTTGAGCACGTTTTCTTCCCCGAGTTTCTGCAGCAGGGCGATGCGGTTTTTCACCGATTCCGCCATCTCGTTGAAGTCGTCATAAATTTTATCAAAAGAATCCGTCCCCGTAACGGGAATTTTTTCCGACAGGTTGCCGCGGGAAAGCTGCAGAATGCCAAGATGGAGCACGTTTACCTTGCGTTGAAAACGCAGGGCGGCCACAAAGCCGACAACCGCACCGATGGCCAGAAACGAACAGGCGATCAACAGCAGCAGATGAAGGAACGGAACGACCGGCGCCAGGTAATGCCACAACAAAAAGAAGGCCGCAAAGCTGGCCGCGGCCGCGACGAGAAAATAGGCGATCATTTCCCATTTCATGTTTTGGAAATTCCGCATGAACCCCTGCATGGCCGGTTTACCCTACCTTCATGATCTGGATGTCGCCGATGAACAGATTGCATTGCAGGAAAATCTTTTTGTCCGCTTCCGCATAATCGGGCAGCTGCTCGTCAAGCGAGCGGAGGAATCCGCCCGTGCGGCGGTCGAACACCCGGATGTCGCCGATGAACGAACTGGAATTGACCTTGAAGGAAAGGTCGCTGTCACCGGGCACCAGCACCTTCACGTCGCCGACGAAGGCGGAAACGGTCAGCCTCGTTTCTCCGAACGGAATTTGGGCTTTCGTCAGGTCGATGACCGTATCGCCGATGAACAGGTTGACGTTCATCGGTTTCAGCGTCCAGTAATCCCTGCCAAGATAAATGTCGCCGATGAACCCGCTCCTCGTCTCGACGCCGTTCCACGTTTCGCTCCAGCCGTTCTCCCACCCGTTTTTCCAGGCGCCGGAACAGGAATGGCGCGTCCGGCTCCCGCCGGCACCCCGTTCCGCGCCGCCCGTGGCGCCGGTTGCCGCGGAACCCGCATATCCGCCTGCACCTCCGGCTCCGCCCGCCCCGGCAAATCCGCCTGCGCCGGAAGCTTCATCCGCAGCGGTGCCGGCAGCGCGGCCGGTTTCCGAACCATGCATCCAACCCGCGTTGCCCATGGTTGATTTCGTGTCCCCGCCGGTCGCGCCGGCGGAACCGGGAGCAAACGGTTCATCCAGGACGGACGGCGGAGGAGGCGGCGGAGGAGGCGGCGGTGTCGGATCATGTTTGCTTTCGCGCGTTTCGATATTCGATTCATTCCGCTTCGGCCCGTTGCGTTCCCCGCCCAGGATGAGCTTGAGTCCGTACAGGATGATGGCCGCCGGAATGACCATTTTGATGATGTCGCCGAAATCGATGTCCATCAGGCCCAGGTTCCGGAGCAGGAACACGGCGCCGATCAGGGCGACAAAGCCGTTCCAGAACAGCCCGGACTGGTTGCGGCCGGCGGAAGCCATGCCCGCGAGACCGACGAAAATGAGGATGACGGGCCAGAACGTCGGAAAGATGTCTCCCCAATCCAGATCGATGAAGCCCAATTGTGAAGCAAGAAACAACAGCCCGAAACCGATCAGCAAAAGGCCGAACAGGATTCGTTTCAGCATGCCGGGATTCATGTCGGTTTTCCCTCCATTCCGAAGTACAACCCCAGTGTAGCCGATTTTCCGGACGGAAAAAAGCGCCCCGGGCATGAATCCGGCTCCGTCCCGGGACCGAGGCGACCGGGGCGAATCGGGCGCAAACGCGACAAAAACAAAAAAAGAAGAATGGCGGCCGCGCTCACGCGGCACCATTCTTCGCATCCGATTGCGTTGCTTACCCCGTCAAATTTTGTTTTTCCGCTTTTTGCCTTGGGCCGACGCCTGGCGTTCGCCGGCATCGGTGAGCCCTTCGGCCGCTTCCGTGTCATAGCGGTTGGCGGCCGTGTCGGCGTTCGTCACCTTGATGCGGTTTTTGTCCTTGGGCACCGTTGGTCACCTCCCGCGGGCGACGGCATCTGCCGCCGTCGCCCACGGGTAGTATTTGACGCCGTTCCGGGGAATATGTAGCCCGATTCCCCGGATGCGGATGCGGCGGACGGCAGGCCCCGGATGTCGGCTCACCCAGGGCCGGACGACGGGAACACCTTCGCCTTACCGCTTTTCGGCAATGTCCCGCAAAATGAGCTGCACGACTTCTTCCACGGGCTTGCTGCCGAGATCGCCTTCGCCGCGCTTGCGGACGGCAACGGCGCCGGTTTCCTTCTCCTTCTCGCCGACGACCAGCATGTACGGAATTTTTTCCAGCTGGGCTTCGCGGATTTTGTAGCCGAGCTTTTCGTTGCGGACGTCTGCTTCCGCCCGGATGCCCGCCGCCCGGAAGCGTTCGGCCAGCTGCTCGGCATAGTCGTTGCACGCCGTGGTGATGGACATGATTCTGGCCTGCAACGGAGACAGCCAGACGGGCAGCGCGCCGGCGAAGTTTTCCAGCAGGAACGCAGTCATCCGCTCCATCGTGCTCACGATGCCCCGGTGAATGACCACGGGGCGGTGCTTCTGGCCGTCTTCCCCGACGTATTCGAGTTCAAACCGTTGCGGCAACAGGAAATCGAGCTGCGCCGTCGACAGCGTCTCTTCCTTGCCGAGCGCCGTCTTGATCTGCACGTCGAGCTTCGGCCCGTAGAAGGCCGCTTCCCCTTCCGCTTCAAAGAACGGCAACCCGAGTTCCTCCACCACCTCGCGCAACATGCGCTGGCTCATTTCCCACATCTCGTCGTCGGGGAAATATTTTTCCTTGTCCTGCGGATCCCGGTAGGACAGCCGGAACCGGTATTCCTTGATGCCGATGTCTTCGTACACCCGGCGGATCAGGTTGATGACCCGGGCAAATTCATCCTTGATCTGGTCCGGACGGCAGAAGATGTGGGCATCGTTGAGCGTCATGGCGCGTACCCGGTGCAGGCCGGTCAGGGCGCCGGACATTTCGTAGCGATGCATCGTGCCGAGCTCGGCGATGCGGATCGGCAAATCCCGGTAACTGCGCATCTCGCTCTTGTAGATCATCATGTGGTGCGGACAGTTCATCGGCCGGAGCACCAGCTCTTCGTTGTCCATCACCATCGTCGGGAACATGTCTTCCTGGTAGTGGTCCCAGTGGCCGGAAATTTTGTACAAATCCACGTTGGCAAGCACCGGCGTGTAAACGTGGGTATAGCCGAGGCTTTCCTCCAGGTCGACGATGTAGCGCTCCAGCGTCCTGCGCAATTTGGCACCGTTGGGCAGCCACAGGGGCAACCCCTGCCCGACTTCGCGGGAGAAGGTGAAAATTTTCAGCTCCCGGCCGAGCTTCCGGTGGTCGCGTTTCTTTGCTTCCTCGAGCAGGCGCAAATGTTCCTCCAGATCCGCCTTGCTCGCGAAAGCCGTGCCGTAGATGCGCTGCAACATTTTGTTTTTCGCGTCCCCGCGCCAATAGGCGCCGGCCACGCTGAGCAGTTTGAACACCTTGAGCTTGCCGGTCGACGGCACGTGCGGCCCGCGGCACAGATCAAAAAACTCGCCCTGGTCGTAAATCGAAATGACCGCGTCATCGGGCAGCTCGGCGATCAGTTCGAGTTTCAGCGGGTCATCCAGCTCCCGATAGATGCGCGTCGCTTCTTCCCGGCTCACTTCGCGCCGGCGAATGGGCAGGTTTTCCTGCACAATCTTTTCCATTTCTTTTTCGATGACGGGCAGGTCTTCGGGCGTGATGGACACGTCCAGGTCGATGTCGTAGTAGAAGCCGTCTTCGATGACCGGCCCGATGCCCAGTTTCACCCGGCGTTCGCCGTAGATCCGTTTGAGCGCCTGAGCCATCAGGTGGGCGGTGCTGTGGCGAATGACCTCCAGCCCTTCCTTGCTGTCGGGGGTGACGATTTCAATGGCGGCATCCGCATGGACCGGTGCGGAGAGGTCCACCAGTTTGCCGTCGATTTTGCCCGCCACGGCCGCCTTGCGGAGCCCCGGGCTGATCGATGCGGCGATTTGCTCCAGCGTCGTGCCCGTTTCCACCTGGCGGACGGCGCCGTCCGGAAGCGTAATGTTGATGTTCGGCATGCGTATCCCTCCTTCTGAAAATAAAAAAACGCGCGCATCCCAAGGGACGATCGCGCGTTCGTGGTTCCACCCTCATTCGATTCCGCCGGCTGTGCGGCGAAATCCTCGACTCATCGATAACGGGATGACCCGGCAGCATATACTTGTCCGCGCGCCGGCGCGGCGTTCCATGCTGCAGCTGCAAAGCGGTCGATCACCGGGGAAGCGTGGGGAACTTTCAGCCTGCGGTTCCCCTCTCTGGGCCGTTCGTTACCGGTGACCGGTGTCTTTGGTCACGGCTTTTGGATACCGATATGCGGTTGCCCGCGTTGCGGACCCCAAACGTCCGCTCCGCCATGATATGCGATATTATAAGCACGCCTCCTCCGGGCTGTCAAGTCAGGCGAATTTCCCCTTCCCGCTCCGTCACCGATTCGCACACGCTGCAACAGGTACACAGCGTCGTGCGGCCTTCGAAAATTTGCCGGATCGTCCGGATGGACGGCGTGTCCGGTTCCCGGGTATGGATGACGATGTGTTCCGGCGATGCGGAAATGAGGGTGCTGACGATCATGTCCTCGCAGTTCAGTTCCCGGTCCACCTTCTCCACGGTCACGACGTCGCCGCCGCACCATTTGAGCGGCTGCATGCGGTGATCCAGCATCGCGTACCGGTTTCCGCCGCAATGGATGACGTTCGCCCGCGGGATTTTCGCTTCCTGGAAATGCACAAAATATTTGAGCAGCGAAATGAATTCCCGGTACTGGCGATCGGCCGCAAATTCTTCCAGGGCCAAATTCACCGTGTCGGCCAGGAATTCCCGGTAATCCGCCAGCCGGAACCGGAGAAAGCCGCCCAAATCCAGATGCGCAAACTCCCGAAAATGGGAGGCGATGCGACGGACCAGGTTCGCCCGGCGGACGGCCGCGGGCGATTCCCCGCTTTCGGCCGGACCGGCGTTCTCCGGCCCGTTCAGCATGCGGAAGCAGATGCCCTTTACTTCTTCCAGTTCCTCGGGGCACATGTCCATGACCCGTCCGACGATCATGCGGGAAACAAGCCGGGGCTCCACATGCCCGACAATGAGCGCCGCCACCGCTTCGGCAGCCGCCTGTGCCATCGCACGAACGGTCTCCGTGGACGGTTCCGGCTCGCCTTCCGGTCCGCCGGCTTCCACGATGCGCCGGCAGCTCGACAGCCGGCATATCCCGCGCCGGCCGCCTTCTTCCAGACGGCTTTCCATCAGGGAACAAAGCGTTTCCGCCTCCGCTTCGTCATTGCACACAATCGTCAAACGGGAAGCCATGGGCATGCTCCTTTCCTGTTCATTCACAGTATATGGCCGCCCAATGGAACCTATACGAAGAAACGGATGGGAACGGGCTGCGGAAACGGGCATCCGACCACGGGCCGGAATGGTGCCCAAACCCGCATGCTTCCCCGGGTTTCGGCAGCAACGAAACGGGCAATCCGCACAAAATAAAACCGCCCCGCGTCTTCGATTGACAACGGGGCGGCCCTGCGCCCAAACCAGGATTCCGATTTCGCGCATCCGGATGTCAGGAATCCGGATTCGCTTCTTTGCTGTTCAAGTACGCTTCCGTCATCCGGTCCCGCTCGCGGCTTTTCTCTTTCAGCCGTTCGATGGCGGGCTGGATGAGCAGATCGATCTCCCGCTGGATGGTGTAGGCCAGGTCATACCGGCGCTCCCGCTCCAGGAATTGGCCCACGTCCATCAGGGCGTTGTACCGGTCCAGTTCGTCGCGGGTCAGAAGCCCCCTCACCTGGACGCTGCAATGCCGCATGCCGGCTCGCCCCTTTCCCGTCGGCTGTTTTTACAGCCGGCCTTTGCGCAACACGAGGGGAATGCCGCCAAGCAGGTACAAGTAGCGCAGATCGGTGATTTTCTTCATCAGGACGGCGGCAAGCCCCTTGACTTTGTATTTGAACACGATGCCGATGCCGTCGCGTCTGCCGAGGGAAGCGATCGTCCCCTTCAGGTTGGGAACGAATTCCTTCTGCTTTTCGCCACGGATGACGCTGACCAGGTTGGCCGCCACGGTCTCGCCCTGCTGCATGGCGATTTGCGCGGTCGGCGGATACGGACGACCTTCCGGATTGAGCACGATGGCGCAGTCGCCGACCACGTAGACGTTGTCCTTCTCCTTCGTGCGGAGATACGGATCCACCATCACGCGGCCGCGGCTCGTTTCAAAACCGGCCTCTTCCACGAGCCGGTTGCCCCTCACGCCGCCGGTCCAGACGACCGTCTGCGATTTGATGAATTCCCCGTTTGCCAGCAGGACGCCTTCCGGAGTGCATTCTTTGACCGGCAGGCCAAGCTTGAAGATGACGCCGCGCCGCTTCAGCGATTCCATGGCGTACTCCACCAGCGAAGGATCGAAGCCGGGCAGCGCGGTCGGCGCCGCTTCCACGTTGTAGATTTTCACCAAAGATGGGTCCACGTTGAACTGCTTGCACAGCTTCGGCATGCGATCGACCAGTTCGCCGACGAATTCGATGCCGGTGAAGCCCGCGCCGCCCACCACGAACGTCAGGTAGTCGGTACGGTGCGGTTCGCCCTTGTAACGGGCAAACATGTATTCAATGTGTTCGCGGATCAGGTTGACGGTGTTGACGCTGCGGATGTTCAGCGCGTACTCCTTCAGACCGGGAATGCCGAACGTTTCCGTCTCGCCGCCGAGCCCGATCACAAGGTAGTCATAGGACAGCGTGCCGTCGGACAAAATGACTTTCTGTTCGTTCGGTTTGATTTGCAAAACCGTCGATTTGACAAAATCGATCTTGAATTCGTCAATCAACGACAATATATTGATTTTCACATGCTTCGCGGATTCCGTTCCCGCGGCCGGCATGTGCAAATGGGTGGTCAGATAATGGTAATCGTGCTTGTTGACCAGCGTCACGTCAGCTTCGTTGTAGTTCAGCTCCTTCTGAAGCCTCGTGGCCGCCATGATTCCTCCGTACCCTGCTCCCAGGATGACGATTCGCGGTATTCTGCTCATGTCGCTGTTCCTTTCCGAAATGAATCTCTGTGTGCCGCTTGACACGGCCGTAGGAAAATGTGAAAAAAGTTACAACATCGTGCAGCACGTCAGCGGCACTTTCTCTATCCGATAACCTAAATGAAATCATATAATGGAATCGGGCAAAATTCAAGCATGGCCGAGCCTTTTCGTGAAAACTTTCCGACGATTTTCCGCCCCATGCTGGATTTATTTTCACCTCGGGACTATTATTAGTAATGGATCAACCCGCACATTCACACACCCAAAAATATCAAAACGTGAACCAGCTAAGGAGTGTCGATTCTTGTCCAATTCTGCAACAACATCCAGCGCAACCGACATCCTGATCATTGGCGGGGGGCCGGCGGGCATGTTTGCCGCCTTCTATGCCGGCATGCGCCAAACATCCTGCAAGCTGATCGAAAGCATGCCCGAACTCGGCGGCCAGCTTTCCGCGCTGTATCCCGAAAAATTCATCTACGATGTCGCCGGATTTCCGCAAGTTCGCGCCAAGGAACTGGTGGACCGGCTGCGGGAACAGATGGATCGGTTTCCGATTGACGTCCGCCTCGGGGAAAAGGTGCTCGAAGTCAACAAGCGGGGCGAACGCGATTTTGAAGTCGTGACGGACAAAGGCGTCCATTACAGCAAAGCGGTCATCATTACCGCCGGCGTCGGCGCCTTCGAACCCCGCCGGCTGGAACTGGAGGAAGCCGGCCGGTTTGAAGGAACCAACCTGCATTATTTCGTCAACGACCTGAACCGGTTCCAGGGCCAGGATGTGGTCATCACGGGAGGCGGCGATTCCGCCGTGGACTGGTCGCTCATGCTGGAGCCGGTGGCCAAAAGCGTCACCATCGTGCACCGCCGCGACAAATTCCGCGCCCATGAACACAGCGTCGAACAGCTGAAAAATTCCAGCGTCCGCATCGTGACGCCGGCGGAAATTACCGCTTTGCACGGCGGCGACCGCATCGAGCGGGTCACCGTCACCGACAAGAAAACCGGGCAAACGGAAGAACTTGCGGCCGACGCGCTCATTGTCAGCTTCGGCTTCGTTTCGTCCCTCGGCCCGATCAGCGAATGGGGACTGGAGATCGAAAACGGCTCCATCAAGGTCGATACGCGGATGGAGACGTCGGTGCCCGGCATCTTTGCCGCCGGGGACATCACCACCTATCCCGGCAAGCTGAAACTGATCACCGTCGGTTTCGGCGAAGCGCCGACGGCGGTCAACAACGCCAAGGTGTACATCGACCCCGATGCCAAACTGTCCCCGGGCCACAGCAGCAACATGTCCTTCTAAGATTGGCACGAAAGGCCGGCATATTTGCCGGCCTTTTTTCCTTTGGTCAGGTTTCTTCTTCGGCTTCCCATTCGACGGTGACATGGCGATCCACCCAGGTGCGGATGTTCCGCTCGATGGCCGCCTCGATTTCTTCGTCCGTCAATTCGCCAAGCTTGTGCTCCGCAATGACCAGCGTATCGGAAAGCGCATGGCCGTCGGACAATTTCAGCGTCACGCGGATGTTCATGTCAGCAATCAGCACTCGCTCGGCGTTCCGGCTTCATCCCGCGTGCGGAACGAATGGCCGCAGCCGCAAGTGGCGATGGCGTTCGGATTGTGGATCGTGAATCCTCCGCCCATCTCGGATTCCCAGTAGTCGATTTCCGCTCCGCGCAGGTAACGGCTGCTGGCGTTGTCCACCACCACTTTGAGCCCGTCAATGTCAAAAACCTGATCATCGTTCGTCTGTTCGTCATCAAAACCCATGCTGTAGGAGAACCCGCTGCAGCCTCCCTCCAGCACGCCAATGCGCAAAAACAGATTCGGGTTTTGCTCCCGTTCCTCCGCCAACATGTCCTTGATTCTGGTGCCGGCCGTCGGGCTGATTGAAATCATCGCCGGTCCCTCCTTCATTAAATAGATTCTTTATTAAGTATAGCGTCATTGTTTGCTTCCCTCAAGGGCCGATGGCGTTTGGCCGCATTCAACCTTTTGCCAGCCGGTGATAGCAGACGATGAGCGCGTCCAATTCCCTGCTGGCGGACAGCACCCGCTGGTCGGCCAGCCCGTACGCGACGCCAAGCTCCATCATCAGGCGGCGAATCGCTTCGATTTGCCGCGCGATAGCTTCCCTGCTGCTCTGCTCATTCACCATGATCCCCAATCTTTCCTCTCCCACTCCGGCCAATCCCGCCCTGCCGGCAAGCCGGCATGTCCCCGCACTACCGCAGGGAGCAAGACGGGGCAAGTTGCCCCGTCTTTCCGCGGCGGTTTATAATATTAGTATTCATCCACCCGGCGGCTATGCCTGTACCCGCACTGCGCAGCCAACGCGCGGCGCCCCGCAGGCCGGCCTCCGGTCGTTTGCATTACGGGAAGGGAGGACCGACATTGGCAGACCAGGATGCGCAATCCCTTTTGCAACAAGCGTATGAAACGCTCGGGCTTCCGGCGGACGCATCCCGCGAAGAGGTGGAGAAACGTTACTTCCTTTTGCTGAAGAAGGCGAAAACCGGCCAGGCCGTCGATGAAGAAGCGGTCAGCCGCGCATACAAGACGATCATCGAAGCGATGCGCGAAAGCAAGGTGCAGGAACTCGAGCGGGAATATTACGGCGACTCCGTCTTCAAACGAAAAATGGCCGACTTCTGGGCCAAATACCGGACGCATGTGATCGTGTCCGCCGTCGTGCTGGTTTTGGCCGCCATCATCCTGAACATCGTGCTGGACCAGCGAGCCAGACGCATCGCGGAGGCGAACCGCCCGCCGATTGACGTATATGCCTTGTTTGTCGGGGAGTTTTTCCACGAAAACGAACATGAATTGCCCGAGCGCATGCTGGCCGATTTTCCGGATTGGCAGCGGGTGGACGCCCTGATTTCCTACGCGCCCGAAAATCCGAGGGACCCGTTTGAGGTGGCCGCCATCCAGAAAAACGTCATCACGATCATGAGCGAGCGGCCGGATCTGTACATCACCGATCCGTTCAACTTCGAATCGCTCATGATCCAGTCCGCGTTCCTGCCGCTGGACGACATTGCCGACAAGTTTCCGGCCGATTCCCTCGTCCGCGGCCGGACGGAATCCGATGACGCGCCCCGCGTCTACGGCATCAACGTGAGCGATAGTCCGCTGTTCGCCAAATGGGGCGTCATCGACAAGGGAGAACGGATCATCGGCATTCGTTACGACACCGGGCGGCTGGACAACGCCGTCGCCTTTGTGCAAAAATTGCTTGCGGAAACCCTGTGACGCCCCTATGAAAATGTTTCTCATTCGTATATAATAATTCGTATACCAAATCAAGATGCGAAAGGAGCCAATGTACAATGAGCGAACGTACGGACGCCCAAATGTACGATGAAGTCCTCGAGGTCATAGATAAACTCCGCCCGTTCCTGCAACGCGACGGCGGGGACGTGGAACTGGTCGACGTGGAGGACGGGATCGTCAAACTGCGTTTGATGGGTGCCTGCGGCACCTGCCCGAGCTCGACGATTACGCTGAAGGCGGGCATCGAGCGGGCCCTGTTCGAAGAAGTGGAAGGCGTGCAGGAAGTCGTTCAGGTCTTCTGATTTCCGGCAACGGCCAAATGCCCAAAACAAAAACACACAGCCGTGTACGGACTTTGCGGGTCCGGACACGGCTGTTTTGTTTTGATCCGGTTGATCCGGGTTTAACGGAAAAATCTTCCGTTATTCCTGCCCGAGAACCGGCATCATGGAGGCATCCGGCTGCCGGTTTCATCCCTTGAGCGGCCAATTGCGGATCGGATCCAGCCCTCCGGTCACGTCGATGACGGCGCCCGTGATGAAATCGGATTGCTCGTCCAGGAGAAAGGCAACGACACGAGCAATGTCTTCTCCCGATCCGGGACGAAGCCGCGGTGATTCCGGATCGGTCAGCCCGGCAACGTCCGCAATCCGCTTTTCCTTGTTGTCGCCCTTGATGTCGCCGGGACTGATCATGTTGACGGTAATGCCGAAGGGCGCTTCCTCGACGGCCAGCGACTTTGTCAGGGAGACGAGGCCGGCCTTCGCCGCCGCGTACACCGCCCGCTGCGGCCAGCCGCGGGACTCCGCCGCACCGGCGTAACCGAAATGGATGATCCGCCCGAATCCGCGGCTGCGCATGCCGGGAATGACCAGACGATCCAGTTCCATCGCCGACCAAAGATTGGCGTCAAGCAAATACCGGATGTCCTCCGGCCGGTAGTCCGCCATCCGGCGGCGCTCCCGGACGAACGGCCCGGCGTTGTTGATCAGCGCGTCGATGCCGCCGAACCGGTCCGTGACGCACTCGACCATCTCCCGGATGGCGGCGGCATCCGTCATGTCCGCCTGCACGGCCATCGCTTCCTTGCCGGCGGCACGCAGCCTCTCCGCCAGCTCTTCGGCTTCCTGCCTGCTGTTAAGGTAACTGAAAGCGACGCGAAACCCCCGCTCCGCCAGCATGAAGGCAAGATGCCGGCCAAGTCCGCGGGCGCCGCCCGTAATCAGCACCGTTCGTTCTCCCGACAAATCGATCCCTCCCGGTCGTCCGTCAGCGCAACGTTTTCGCGCAGTAACGGAAGATCGTCAGCAGGGAGCGGCCTGCCATCCGCAATCCCTGTTCCAGATCGCGCAGGTTTTCCTGCAGCGGTTCGATGAGCCGGCGGTCGGCAAACCGTTGCCGTTTTTGCCAAACGTCATCGATCAGTTCCACGTTCATCGCGTGAATTTCCAGATTCCGTTTGCGCCTGAGCCGGTCCATCGGATCCCGGTGATCCTGTTTGATTTGGGCAAGCCGTCTTTCCAACTCGGGATGGACTTGCTGCCGGCCCATTTCGCGAAGCACGGTGAAGTACGAAAATTTCGCCTTCACCCTGCCCGTGTTCAGGTCAAACATCGTGTCCAGGAAATAACCGGTTTTGTCCAGCACGGAAAACAACCGGACGATCGCATCCTTGTAAAAAAAGAGATGCCGGTAATAGTTGCGCCGGTCTTCTTCCGGCATGTCTTCCTCGTGGCGATACGCCAGCCCGGCCGCAAAACGCGAGGCCAGCCAGGCGCTCTCGTCCAGTTCCGCCAGGGCGGCCATGAGCCCGCTCGCCCACAGGTCGAGGCGAATCCACCTGGCTTCCACCGGCCCGCCGGCGTATCGGTGCCGAAGGGCGGAGCAAAAACCCGCAACGGCCTCCCGGGCCTGCTGCAAATCCGCGGACGGCTTGTAAGGTTCGCCGGGGAACAGGGAAACGATCATGCCGTCACCTGCCATCGCGCAGTTGCCATGCACGGATGCTCATGTACCCCAGCACGCCGTAGAGGGCGGCGATGACGGAGGTGTGAAACAATCCGGCGAACACGTACAGGTTGGCATTCGGCAAGGAAAACACGACCAAAGCGCCGCCGAAAATTTGCAGCACCGTGAACAGCAGGGCGGCCCCCGCCTGCTTGCGCAATCCGCTCGATGCGGGTTGTTCGCGGCGGCTTTTGACGAACAGCCAGATGACGAGCACGAGGATAAGGAGCGATGCGATCCGGTGGCCGAAGGCGATGCCCTCCGCACCGGACAGCCCCGGGATCACCCGGCCGTTGCAAAGCGGCCAGTCGGTGCCGCACCCGCCCTGGGAATCCGTATGTTTCACGTAGGCGCCCGTGTAGACCACCAAATAGCCATAAAACGTGGTGAACCAGACGAGCCGGCGAAACCCTTTTCCTGCCCTGCCCGTATCCTTCACCTCATCCGTACGGCGAATGCGCAGCCAGGCGAGGAGCGCGAAGGTGAACGCCAGCAGGGAAATGCCGAAATGGAGCGCCATGACGGCGTCGGATTGCTCCCACTTGACGGCCATCGCCCCCAAAATCGCCTGCAGCACCGTGAAAAACGCCGTTCCCGCCACGTAAAGAAAAGGCTCGCTTCTTCCCCCGTATTTCCTCAACACGAGAATGAAGGTGACCAGAACGAGGATTCCCTCGATGCCGGTGATGAAACGATGGTTGTACTCGATGATCGATTCCAGCGTATAGGCCGGTACGAATTTGCCGTTGCACAGCGGCCAGTCGTCACCGCAGCCGCGTCCCGCGTCCATGCGGGTAACCAGTACGCCGGCGGCCAGCACGACGAACATGCCGATGCAAGTGATGAGGGCAAGCGTAGCCAATGATTTTTGACGCAATGTTTTCCACCTCTCAGAATGATCCGTGATGCCTCGCTTCAACCTCCCGTCGCCGGCGGGAGCGCTTTGGCCACCTGCACGGCCCGGTCGAGGAATGCTTCGATTTCCTCCCTCGTTTTGCGCAATTTGCTGACGAAGCGGACCACTTCGCGGCCTTCCTTGAACACGACGAAGCTGGGAATGCCGAGGATGCCGAGCTCTTCCGCGATCCCAGGCAACTCGTCCCGGTCGATTTCGCAAAAATCCAGTTCTTCGGCGTAGGCAGCTTCCACTTCGGGCATGAACGGTTCGATGAACCGGCAATCCCCGCACCAGTCCGCCTTGAAGACCAGCACGCAAGGCTTCGGCGATCCCGTCGCTTCCCTGACCTGTTCGGCCGCGCGCAATTTTCGCATGTTCCACTTCTCCTTTCGGACAGTGATTTCCTCCACCGTTTATCCGATGAATTTTGACACAATCATGAACGAACGAGGCGGGATGCCCATTTGCCGATCCGCCCCGGCAGGATGGAGGCTTCCCGCTCTCTGATGACGCCGAGGGCGAACAGCAGGACGACGTACAGCACGCCCGTCACCGAAGCGGTGATTGCGGTTTGAACAAAGAAATCGACCCTCGGCCCGCCCAGTCCGACGATCCGGTGTTCACACAGCATCAGGATGCCCCAACCGGCCAGTCCGGCAACCGCAACGGCCGCCAGAAAGCGCAGCCGGCGGCCCCCCAGCACGTCCAGCCGGATGTCGCGTCGGATCACCCGGTGATTGAGCAGCGAGATGACCAGGAAGCAAAGCATGGTGGAAGCGATGGCGCCCCCGATGCCGAGCCACCAGGTGAGCAGGAAGGTGGCGGCCAGCTTCACGGCGATGCCGGCGTACACGTGCGCGGCCGCGCGTTTCAGCTTGCCGAGCCCATTCAGGATGGAGTTGCCGGTCATCATGGCGATTTGCAGCATGGAAGCGAGGGTGAGCATGATGATGACGTTGGTGCCCTTCACATCGCTGAACACAAACCCGTTCAGCGGTTTTGCGGATACGGCGATGACGACAACCAGCCACGCCCCGAACACCGTCGACAGCCACATCGCCTGGGAAGCACGGCGTTCCACTTCCGCCCGGTCTCCCCTGGCGAAGGCGGACGAAATGACCGGGAGCGCCGTCTGGCTGACGGCGATGGCCAGGATGACGGGAATGCCCGCCACCGACTGGGCCCTCCCTGTCAGAATGCCGAGGGTTTCCTTCGCCGAATCATACCCCATCATGCCCTTGAGAAGCGGAATGACCGTCGTAGAGTCGATGAAATTGATGATCGGCACCGCCAGCGAGCCGAGAATGATCGGGATCGAATAGGTGAAAATGAGTTTGTAGATTTGGCCGGTGGACCGCACCGGCTTTTCCCGACCGGCGCCGATGCGGGCGTATTCACCGGATTTCCGGATGCGCCAGGCGAACCAGAGGAGAACGGCCATCGCCCCGATGCTGCCCATCACGCCGCCGAAAGAGGCTCCGGCAACGGCCACGGGACGGGAATAGCCCCACTCCAGGAACAGCCAGGCGAGGAGCACCGCCGTGCCGACCCGCATGATCTGCTCCACGATTTGCGACAGCCCGTTGGGCGTCATGAACCGCAGCCCCTGGTAATATCCCCGCATCATGGCGATCATGGGGAACAGGAGCAGCGCCGGCGCAAGGGCACGGATGGCCGGCACCGCCTCCGGATCATCGGCCAGCGCCGCATATTGGGGAGCAAACACGATCACCAATACCGTCAGCACCAAACCGGCGACGGCGGCGAACGCGAGGGAAGCCCGGTAAATTTGCCGGGCTTCCGCCATGCCGCCGGTGTCCGCCCGCTCGGAGACGAGTTTGCTCAGGGCGCTGGGAATGCCGACCGTGGATACGGTCAGCAGCAGAAAATACAAATTGTAGGCGATGCCGAAGGAAGCCATGCCCGCGTCGCCCAGCAAATACACGAGCGGCACCTTCTGCAGCACGCCGATGAAGCGGGCGATCAGTGCGGCGAGCGCCAGGATGAGCGTGCCCTTGAGCAGGGAGTCCCTCTTCACTTCGCCGCCTCCCCGAACACGAACCGGCGAATCACTTCCGCCACGCCGTCTTCTTCGTTGGTGGCCACCACCGCGTCCGCAGCCTGCTTGACCGCAAGCTGGGCGTTGCCCATGGCGATGCCGATGCCGGCTTCGCGAATCATGGGCAGGTCATTGAGGCTGTCGCCGACGGCCGCCGTTTCCTCCATGCCGATGCCGAGCAGGCGGCACACGGCCGCCAGGCCGCTCGCCTTCGTGACGCCGGGCGGATTCACTTCCAGGTTGTTCGGATCGGAATTGCTGATTTCCAATTCACCGAGCCGGGAGATCGCTTCTTTCGTCCGGGCGAGGGCGACCCGGTCCTCCGTGTAAATCCCGAACTTCAGCCACGTTTCCCGTTCGAATCCGGGATCCCAATTGTCCTTTGTCAAATATCCGTCAAGGCCGTACGCCCAAAACCAGGCGCCCGCCTCTTTCGCAATTTCCGCCAAGCGGCGGTTCAGCGACGGATCCAGCGGCGTGCGCCGGAGAAGCCGCTCCCGGTCCTGCCACACTTCCCCTCCGTTTACGGCCACGAAGGGAACGCCGGCGAGCCCGAGCTGTTCGTAATAGGGGAGCAGGTTCCGGCGGCCGCGGCCGGTGGCCAGGCACACGACCACGCCGGCCTCTCTCGCCTTGCCGATCCAGCGCCGGTTTTCCGCCGAAATGTCCTTGTTTTCGTTCAGCAGCGTGCCGTCCATGTCCAATGCCAACAGTTTTACCGTCATCGCCCCGCTCCTTTGTCTCCCGCCGCCGGTTTCGCCGCTCGCCTCCGCAAACTTCCCGTGCGTCCGCGCGGCTTTCCGCCGGCTTCATCCGTACCGTCCGCCGCCGGGTTATTCCCCGTCCGCCGTCCGGTCCACCAGTCCGATATTCTCGTCGTAGGCATCAAAAATTTTCCGCGCGATCGGCGCCGCGCCCCAGCTGCCGAATCCGCCCTCCGGCACGACCACCGCCACGGCCAGTTTCGGGTTCTCCGCGGGAGCGAAAGCGATGAACACCGCGTTCTCCACCCGCTTGCCGGCCACGTCCGACTCCGACGTGCCGGTCTTGCGCCGGAAATTGTAGGGGAAACCTTCGAACGCCCACGACACGCCGCTCTCCATGCCGTTGATGACGGCATCCCAGTACTCGTTCGGAATGTCGACTTCATTGAGCACGATGGGCTCGTTGAATTCTTCCAGCACGTTGCCTTCGTAGTCGGTAATTTTTTGCACGAATTGCGGCTTCAGCCGCTTGCCCCGGTTCGCCAGCATCGTCGCATATTGGGCCAGCTGCAACGCCGTATAGCGGCCCTGCTGGCCGAAGGAGGCAAACACGAGCGCCGCCTGCTTGCTGCTCGTTTCGGCCGTTTTGTAGTAGAACGGGTCACCCGCGCTTTCCCCCGGCAGGCCGCTTCCCGTCGTGACGCCGAGGCCGAACTGCTTCATGTAGCTGTCCCATACGTCCAGGGAATTTTCGTATTTGCTGCTCATGTACATCCGGTTGCCGACCATGGCCGCCATGTACGTGTTGGAAGAGTTTTTGATGGCGGTCGTGGCGTTCAGCGAACCGAAGGCGCGGCCCCCGGCATTGCGGATCTTCGATTCGTCCCGGCCGTAAACGAAGACGCCGGTGTCATTGTAGCGTTCGTTGGGCGTGATCAACCCTTCGTTCAGGCCGATCAGCACCGTCAGCGGCTTGAGGGAAGATCCGGGCGGCACCAGCGAAGTCGGATGTTTCCCGCGCTCGTCGTCGGGCAGGTCGGCATACCGCTCACGGATCGTGCCGTTGGCGATCCGCCACTGGATTTCCTTGTATTCGTCCTGCGTGATGCCGCCGCGCCAGACGTTCGGGTCATAGTCCGGCATGCTGGCCATCGCCACCACATGGCCGGTGGCCACCTCCATGGCGACGGCATAACCGGCCACCGCCTCCGTGCCTTTTTCGTTGTATTTTTTTCCTTCCTCGCTTTGCAGCCACGCCAGATGCTCCATGATCGCATTTTCCGCTGCCAGCTGCACGTCTTTGTCGAGGGAAAGAATCAGGTTGTTTCCCTTTTCCGGATATTCGATCTCCACCTGGCCGACGATGCGCCCCTGGGCGTTGATCGGGTATCTCTTTCTTCCGTTCTTGCCGCGCAGCACGTCCTGGTACATCAACTCCAGGCCGTCGAAACCGACGTACTCGTCCAGCAAATACTCGCCGCCCGTTTCCTTGTAGCGGTTCAGGTACGATGCCGTCTGGTTGCTGGCCGTCGAAAATTCGCGCAGGTAGCCGATCAGCTGCACGGCGATCGTGTTCGTGTCGTATTTGCGGATGCTTTCCTCGGTGATCTCCAGTCCGCGCAATTCGTCCTTGTGTTCAAGGAAATACGCGATCTCCCGCTGCGACAACCCTTCCTTGATCCGCCTCGGCAGGGAGATGAGGCCCGGTTGTTTTGTCGGCTGCTTGTTCAGGTCGTAGCCGACATCCATCCGCTTGATCACTTCTTCCGCCGTGATCGGTTTGGACTCGGGATCGCCGTACCGGGCGAACGCTTCCGCCACCCGCTTGGCCAATTCCACGACATAATCCTTGTCCTGGCCGGGCTCAAAGCGAAAAAACAGCGACTGCGTCGATTCGGTATAGGCCAGGGGGTACTCATTCCGGTCAAAAATGTTGCCGCGGATCGGCGCGATCAGCGTGGAGAACGAGCCCATGCTCGTCTCCCTCGCCTTCATTTCCTCGTGTTTGACAAACTGCAGGTAGGCGAGATTGACCACCAATATGGAAAACAAAACGAAGGTAACGAAAAACAACAGATTGAGGCGGAAGGCGAAATGCCTTTTCCGCACCGACTCCTGTTGCGCGGCATCCTGTTGGTTTTCCAGCTGTACGGCCATGTCCCGTCTCCATGCCTTTCTGTCCCGATAATAGGATGGCGCCCCGAATGCGGCGCCTTCGTGCCGCCGCGTTTCAGGAAGAGCGGTCTTTCACCTTATCCAGAAACGCGCGGAGCTGTTCGTTCATTTCGATGACAAACTGCTGTCCGAAATACTCGAGAATCAGTTCGGTTTCTCCGTCTTTCCCCGTCAGGGTAAAACGTTCGCCTTCGACGAGAAAACCGTCGTCCGTTTTTTCGTAACGGGTTTCCCCGGTTTCGCCGAGCACCGCACCGATCGCCTTCTCTTTCGTCGTCTCCACCGCGTCGCGGAGCATCGATCCGGCTTGCATCAGTTCTTCCGGCGCATAGTTGAATCCGTAAATGAGCACGGCTGCGGCAATGACGAGCACGAGCAGCCATTTGAGCACGCTTTTCACGATCCGGATCAACACGACGGCGACGACGACGGCAATCACGATGACCGGCCAATTGTCCCGGGCAAATGCAATCCACTGGTCCATGACAACCCCTCCGTTGCTTTCCTGGTCGGCCTTCGGGTACACTTTGGATGATTGTTCTACATCATTATAGCGTATCCCGCGTTTTTTGTTGAGGTGATCAGGGTGAAGCCCGTCATCATCGTGGAAGGAAAAAATGACAAGCTCAAGCTGTCCGCCCTGCTCAATACGGAATTGATCGACATTCACTGCACCTTCGGCACGCCCGGGGAAGAGCGGCTGGACAAGCTGCGCCGGCTCGTCGGCGACCGTCCGGTGTACATCTGGACCGACAACGACGCGCGCGGCAAAAAAATACGCGCCCTGCTCAGGGACGCGTTTCCCGACGCGGAACATTTGCACACTTCCAGAGGCTACGCCGGCGTGGAAGGCACGCCGGACGAAAACCTGACGGAACGGCTGATCAAGGCCGGGCTGGAAGAATATTTGCTGCCGGGCCGGGACGAAGAATTTTCCTGACCGGACGCGCGGCTTTGCCGCGACGCCCGGGCCTGGCCATGCCCGCGCAGGGCCGTCGGCTGCATGTCCCCCTGTGCCGGATCGTCCGCAGGCACCGATCCGTCGCCGGCTCCGGCGGCCCTGCCCGGCTTCCGGCCGTCAGGCCGTCACCCTTCCTTCGCCAGACGTTCCATGTCGTCGGCCATTTCTTTCACGAGCGCGCCCGACAACACCGTCTCCATTTCGTTGGCATCGTAATATTTCCGCTTTTGTCCGTTGCCGTCGATGAGAATGAAGTAGTTTTGGTGCATGAAATTGCCGTCGTTCAGATTGATGACGGAGATGTTGTATTGCTTCGCCAGCCCGAACACCGACGGCTCGTCATTGCCCCGCAGAAAATGCCATCCGGAAAAATCCGCCTGATAGCCCCGGGCAAATTGCTCCAGCCGCTCCCGCGTGTCGCGCTGCGGATCGAACGAGATGGAGTGAAGCACCACCTTGTCGCCGAACAACCCGCGCTCCTTCAACTCCTCCTGCAATTTGGACAGCATGGCCGTCGTCGGAATGCAGATGTCCGGGCAGTGGGAGAAGAAGAAGTAAACGAGACGGACTTTGCCCGCCGAATCCGACAGCGAAACTTGCCGCCCTTCCGCCGATTCCAGCGTGAAATCGGGCGCCTCGCCCAACATTTCGAGCTTGCCGCCGGTCGGCCACGGCTGCCAGATCCAGAGCGCCACGCCCGCCACCAAAACCACCAGTGCCACCGTAAACCAATGTTTCGCGAATCCCTTCATGCCTGCCGTCTTCCCTCCGATTGTCCGAAATGCACCGGCCGTTCCATGCCGTGCACCCTTCCCCTAGATCTTTGCCGTGTCGATCACGATGGCGATCGGGATGACCATCAAATAGTAAATGGAAAACATGAACGCCTGTTTTGCCCACCGGGACTCGTCCATGCCGAAGAGCCCCCGGATGCACACGGCCAGCCAGACGACGCCGATCAGCAGCGAAACCGTCAGAAACAGATATCCGGTATACCCGTACCAGGTGAGCAACACGCACGCAGGCAGAAGAAGCACCACATACGGGAGCATCTGCCATTGGGTGCGCCGGACGCTCCGGACGACGGGCAAAATTTTGAACCCGGCTTCCCGGTAGTCATCCTTGCGCATGACGCCGAGCGCCCAGAAATGCGGCGGTTGCCACAAAAACAGAATGAGGGCGAGCAGCCATCCGCCGAGGTCCATCGAACCGGCAACCGCCACGTATCCGATGGCGGGCGGCACGGCGCCGGAAAATGCGCCCATGAACGTGCTGAGCGGCGACCGGCGTTTCAGCCAGACGGTGTAGATCACGATGTAGACAAACATGCCAAAGAGGCCGAACAAGGCGGCGGGCACGTTGACCCACAAAAGCAGGAGAAGGCCCGCGAGGCCAAGAACGGCGCCATAGGTCACCGCGTGCCGGACGGGGATGCGCCCGGACGGCAGCGCGCGTTTTTTCGTGCGGACCATCCTGGCGTCCAAATCCCGGTCGATCAGGTTGTTGAACACACAGGAAGAAGCCATGACCAGCGTCGTGCCGAGCAGGGTGACGGCCATCAGCAGCCAGTCGATTTGCCAGCGGCTTGCAAGCCAAAAGCCGGCGAACGCCGCGATGAGATTTGATCGCAGGATGCCCGGCTTTGTCAATTGCACATAATCCCGGACAATGGAGTTCCGGGGGGCGGTTGTCGGTTGCATGTTCACGTGTTGAATCCCTTCCTCGGTCAGCTTACTTTATGATAGCCCATTGTCCACCGCATTGGCAACGCGTGCGACAAATTGTCATATTTCGGAGCGCCGTGCGATCGCCCATTCTTCGCCACTATCGTCACCCCGCGCCCATGCGGGCAATACATTGATCATGGATGGCAGCCCATATCCGGAAAGGAAGTGATCGTGACGCGTGGCCATCATCAAGGCGAATTCGGAAGATAAAAAACTGCTGGCCAGGCTGATGCGTGCGGAAGCGGAAGGGGAAGGGGAACTCGGCATGCTCATGGTCGGCAATGTCGGCGTGAACCGCGTGCTGGCGGATTGCCTCGATTTCCGGGACATCCGCTCCATCCAGCGGATGGTGTTCCAGCAGCCGGGAGGATTCGAAGCCACCCAGAAAGGGTATTTTTACCAGCGGGCGAGGGAAAAGGAACTTCGCCTGGCCCAGCGGGTCATCAATGGCGAGAAAACCCATCCGGCGGAATACGCCCTCTGGTTTTTCCGGCCGACAGGCGGCTGTCCCTCCTCCTGGTACAACCAGCCGCTCGCCGGCCAGTACAAATCGCACTGCTTCTTTGCTCCGACGCCGGAAAACTGTTCATCCGTTTATCAATATTAGCGGGGAAGGAATGAGAAGACGAGCATGATGAATCAACCGACGGGTCAACCGTTCAGTCAACCGTTTTTCCAGCCGTTCCCGGCCGGCACCGCAACCGGCACGCCGGTGATCGCGCCGACGGCCGGTCAACTGCCGGTCGAGCAATCCTACATTGAGAACATTTTGCGGCTCAATCTCGGCAAAACGGCCACCATCTACATGACCTTCGAAAACAACAGCAGCTGGAACGCCCAAATCTTTCGCGGCGTCCTCGAGGCGGCCGGACGCGATCACATCATCATCAGCGATCCGGCCACCGGCAAACGTTACCTGCTCCTGATGATCAACCTCGACTATATCACCTTCGACGAACCGCTGAATTACACGTATCCGTTCGCCTGACGCGCCCGCGTCTTCCCGTTCCGTCACGGACGTGGAGGCAGGAAGCCCATCAATTCCTTCGCGCGCCGCAGCGTCTGTTCGGCCACCGCGGCCGCCTTTCCGGCGCCTTCGGCGAGGATGCGGCCGATTTCGCCGGAATTCCGGATGTCCCGGTACTTCTGCTGAAGGGGCTCCAATATGGATACGACGGCTTCGGCCAAATCCTTCTTGAAAGGCCCGTACCCCACCCCCTCATATTTCCGTTCAAGGTCCGCAAGGGAAAGTCCCGCACAGTTGGCATAAATGGTCATCAGATTGCTGATTTCCGGCTTTTCCTTCGGATCGTACCGGATTTCCCGCCCCGAATCGGTGACGGCGCGGGATATTTTTTTGCGGATCACGTCCGGTTCGTCGAGCAGGGCAATGTAGCTGCCCGGATTCGGATTGCTCTTGCTCATTTTCTTGGACGCGTCATCCAGCGACATGATGCGGGCGCCCACTTCGGGAATGTACGGTTCCGGAATCGTGAACAGCTCGCCGAACCGGGCGTTGAACCGTCCGGCCAAATCCCTCGTCAGCTCCAGATGCTGCTTCTGGTCGTCGCCGACGGGGACAAGATCGGCATTGTACAGCAGAATATCCGCCGCCATCAGCGTCGGGTAGACGAACAGGCCGGTGCCGACGGATTCCTTGCCGGCGGATTTGTCTTTGAACTGGGTCATCCGTTCCAGTTCACCCATGTACGCCAGGGTGGTCATCAGCCAGCCCAGTTCCGCGTGGGCGGGCACGTGGGATTGTACGAAAACGACCGCCTTGGCCGGATCGATGCCCGCCGCGATGAACAGGGCGGCCACCGCTTCCGTCTGTTCCCTGAGCGCGGCGGGTTCCTGCGGCACGGTGACGGCATGCAGGTCGACCACGGAAAAATAGCATTCGCATTCATGCTGCAACTTGACGAAATTGCTCAGCGCCCCGACATAGTTGCCCAATGTCAGGATGCCGCTCGGCTGAATGCCGGAAAGTACGCGTTTCATGGCAGAATCCCTCCAACTCCGTATTTCGGGCTTCGTTTCCGCTGCCCGGCATTGTCCGGGAATATGCCCGGAATATGTCCGGCAATAACAAAACACGGCTTTCGCCCGCAAGGGACGAAAGCCGTGGTGCCACCCTCATTTGCGGTTCGCACGCCGATGCGCGAAGCCGCCTCCTGGTTCCGTAACGGGGAACGTCCGTTGCCGCTACTTGCCCTGTTGCCCGGCCGTCCCGTCCATGCGCGGACGGAAGGCTTGAAGCGTTCCTTCGGGAACAAAGGTTCACGGCAAAGCTCGAAGACCCATTCGGCGCCGCCGTCGCAACCGGTTTCCACCTGCCACCGGCTCTCTGGATGCCCGCATCGGCGCTTACTCTTTCTTCTCATCGCCCGTATGCAGTTTGTTAATCAATCATTATACCGATCGCTTTTCCGTTGTCAAATGTTTCGCTCCCTTCGTGGTGATAATTACCATGCGCAATTCGCGTAGATTTGCGAGTTTGGTTCATACTACCTAACGGAGGTGATCAACATGGCACAAGGCCAAAGTCGTTCCAGCAACGTTCTTGTCGTTCCCCAGGCTTCCGCCGCTCTTGACCAGCTGAAATACGAAGTGGCGCAAGAACTGGGAATCCAGATTCCGAAGGACGGTTACATGGGCTTCATGGCCACCCGCGACACCGGGGCGATCGGAGGTCACATCACCCGCCGTCTGGTGCAAATCGCGGAGCAACAACTGGCAGGACAATTCAAATAAGACGCTTCGACCGATGCACACGCTCTTCGACTGAACCGAAAACGGATATAACCCCGAAAAAAGACGCTATCTTCTCGGTCCCGAAAAGATAGCGTCTCTTTGTGCGGTGGCAAGCGTTACCGGACAGACCGGTTCACCGGGCCGGCTTGCCGAGGATGTTGCTCATGTTGTAATTGGACTCCATCTGGACGCTGGCCTGCAGTCCGTTTTCAAACAGCGCGAACTTGAGCTGGATTTCACCGTGGGTCCACCGTTTCCGCTGCAGGGAACGCAGCCCGATTTCCCGCAACTCTTCCTGGTGTTGCTCCGAGAGCCCGTTCTGCATGCCGCGTCCGTTCCGGTCAACAAGCGGATCGTATCTGACGCCGAATTTTCCCACCAGATTGTTGCGGATCTGGACGATGATCGTGCCGGAAGCGAGGAGCGCCAGTTCGTGGCGCAACGCGCGAAACACCAACTCCAGCTGTTTTGAAAGCGGTATCTGTTCGAGGTACATCATTTCCCCCCTTCCTTGTCCATGCTTGTGATCGACAGGGTCGGATGAAAAATGGGCAAGACCTATTATAGTCAGAATTAATGGTATTTTCAACATATTATTACAATTTATCCATTCTGATGGCGAATTGTGCTTCCTTTTTCAAGGAATTGTCGATGCAAGCTCTTTCTAGACCGAAATTTCCCATGATGTTATAATGGGTTCATCCAATTTGTCGAAAAGGGGATGCCAGAATGGATCGCTTCCACAACGCTTCATTCCGCAACAAATTGCGTATTGGCAGCTTCGCGATCATCATCGCCTTTATCATCGCATCCATCATTCTCCTGGCTGTCGACGCCAATCCGATCATCGGCGCCATCGTGCTTCTCATCCTGGCCGGCGGAGCCTGGCCGCTGATCAATTTTCTGGAAAGATCGCTCACCAGTTCCCTGGAAGACGTGGCGCGCATGGCCCTGAACGTGGCCAAGGGGGATTTCACCGGAAAGCTGAAGATCGTCTCCGATGACGCGCTGGGCTCGCTGAGCGAAGCGTTCAACAAAATGATGGACAAGCTGCGGGAAGTCCTCAACGAAACGAACACCATTACCCGCCAGGTGTCCGATGCCAGCCGTGATATCTATTTGCGCAACCAGAGCCTGAAAGACGTGCTCGACCAGGTGACCCAATCGTCCGGCGAACTGGCCAAGGGCGCCTCGCAAATTTCCGAAGACGTCATCAGCGTGTCCGCTTCCATCCAGCAAATCGAACAGATGGTTGCCGACTATGCCCAATCCACGCGCGACATGAACGCCCGGTCGGAAGAAACCGTCCGCCTCGTGGAGAACGGCCGGCGCGCCGTGGAACGGCAAAGCGAAGGCATGCGGAAAAACGTGGAGGCGACCGAGGCCGTCGCCCGCACCATCGAAGAACTGAACAAGCAAACCCAGGGCATCAGCAAAATCACGAAAACGATCTCGGAAATCGCCGAACAGACGAACCTGCTTTCCCTGAACGCCTCCATCGAAGCGGCACGGGCAGGCGAACACGGCAGGGGCTTTGCCGTCGTCGCCCAGGAAGTTCGCAAACTGGCGGAAGAATCCAGCCAATCCACCAAAGAAGTGTTCGCGCTCGTGAAGCGCATCGAAGAAGGCATCCGCCACACCATCGAAAACGTGGAAATCAACAAGGAAATCGTCGACACGCAAAACGAGCTGATCCGTGAAACGGAGCGCGTGTTCCGTGAAATCGTGGACAGCGTCACCTTCATCACCGACCAGATTGCCGCCTTCGGCAGACAGAGCGATACGATGCTGGAAGGCGCCAAACGGATCGCCGCGGCCATGGAAAACATCTCCGCCATCACGGAGGAATCCGCAGCCGGCACCGAAGAGGTGTCCGCTTCCATGGTCGAACAGATCGGCGTCATCGAATCGATGGTGGCCCAGGCGGAAAAAATGAAGCAAACCGTCATCCAACTGCAAAAGGCGCTGGCCGTCTTCAAACTGTAAACGGTCGCGCAACGCGCAAAACCGCGGGTCCGCGGGCGATTATGCCCGCAAATCCCGCGGTTTTTCTTGTCTTTCGTCACTCTTCCTTGCCGTTCTGGATAAACCCTTCCCGCACCCGCTGCCAGAACGGAAACGGACGGTAGCGGATGAACGAGACCTTCCCGTCGCTGACTTTGCATCGAATGCGGACCACATCGTCCCGGTGGAAGTGGAGATGATCGACCGTGATCGCCAGCGGTTGGCCGGGATTCGGGACGATGTCACACACGTGATGTTTCGGCAAAATGACGGGCGAACCGAGCGTGCGAAACACCCGGTTGTTGATGGAAGCCATCTCCGTGATCTGGATCGATTCGAGCGTCGGATGGATGATCGCACCGCCGAGGCTTTTGTTGTAGGCCGTGCTGCCGATGGGCGAAGAAATGCAAAAGCCGTCGCCGCGGAACATTTCGAACAGCTGCTCGTTAAGATCCACCCGGGCGACCAGCGTGCCTTCCCGGCGGCGGACGGTCACTTCGTTCAGCGCTTCATGGGCAATCCGGTCGCCGGATTGCAGGTGGATTTCCACGCTGACCAGCGGGTAACGCACGATGCGGGTTTCCCCGTCCGGTTTGCTGTCCGCCATGCAGGCCACCAGCTGTTCCAGTTCATCCGCCTTCCAATCGGCAAAAAAACCGAGATGGCCCGTGTGAATGCCGACGAACGCGACCCGCCCCAGCGACGGGCGGAACATGTGGAACGCTTCCAGCAAGGTGCCGTCGCCGCCGATCGAAACCACCACGTCCGGCTCCGTCGCCGAACGGATCAATCCGCGCTCTCCGGCAAGACGATGGAAACGGTCGGCCAGTTCCCCGGACAATGCGTCTCCCCGGCACAGCACTTCATATTTCAACAGGCTTCCCCCGTTTCTGTCATTGTTCTTTTTTCATCATAATCGATGCGATGGAGGAACTCAATAGATGGGCTGCCCGCAGGAAAAGCAGGATCAGGACGCAGGCCGCGAACAGTGCGGCGGATGCGCCGAAACCGCCGGAGATAAGCATCGCATCGCCGGCGGCGACCGCCGGAACGGATGCCGAAACCCGCTCCCGAAGGCCGGACAGCGGCGCCCAGAGGACGTACACGAGCGCCAGCGAGACGACGCCGTGCATCAGTCGGGCGCGCAGGAACGGACGGTATCCGATGTCAGTTTCCGTCAGCAGGCTGGCGATCTGGGCATGCACCGACAAACCCGCCCAGGACAGGATGAACGCCGCGGCGGCCACGCGATGGACAAGCGCCGCGCCTTCCCCCGCCGAACCGGCCGCCCTGACGCCCAGGGTCACTTCGAACAACCCGTTGACGAATGCGGCGGAAAGCGATTCCGGCAACGCGGCAAGCGCCAACAGCCCGGCCACCGCCCCTTGCAGCAACGACAATACGCGGATGCTCTCGAGCATCTCCAGCACGACGGACAGAAACACCACCATGGCACCAACCATCATGACCAGCTTCAGGCCGTTCTTGACGGCATCCTTCAGCACGCCGCCCAGGGAACGGTCATCCGCCAACCTCGCATCGTGCATCGCTTGCAGGGCCCGTTTCAGGATCGGTTCCCCGCGGCCGCCGACAGCGGCACCGCCGCCCTCCCGCTCCGCCCGGCGCAACGGCTTGTCCGACGCACGCTTGCCGTGCCGCCGCATGGCGATGCCGACGAGCACGCTTCCGCCGTAGTGCGCGGCGGCCAGCACCACGGCCAGCGAGGCGTCATGGAAAAAACCGACGCATACGGCGCCGATCAGAAAAACCGGATCCGAGGAGGTGGTAAACGCCACGAGGCGCTCTCCTTCCGTGCGATTCACGAGGCGCTGCTTCCACAATTCGGCGGTCAGCCGCGCGCCGATCGGGTAACCGGACGCAAAGCCCATCGCCATCACGAACCCGCCGTAACCGGGCACCTTGAACACCGGACGCATCAGCGGATCGAACAGCGTGCCGAGGAAATGGACGATGCCGAAGCCGAGCAGCAGTTCCGTCACCACAAAAAAAGGGAACAGAGCCGGGAACAGCACTTCCCACCAGATGGCCGTCCCGCGCAATGCCGCGTGCAACGATTCCCCGGGAAAAAGCGGCACCAGCACGGCCAGCGCCAGAAGCGGCGCCAGCACGAGCGCGCGGCGCATGCCGGCGGCCGGACGTTTCGGTGTCATCACGCTCCCCCCTCGCTACATTTCTATGTCGTCCGGTGCTATAATAGTCATATCCGTGAAGGACAGGAGCAGACAACCATGGAGCATGGGCAAACCCTGTACGAAGCCATCGGCGGCGATGCCACCCTTCGCCGGCTGGTGGATGCCTTTTATCCGATTGTGAAGCAAAACCCGGTCATCGGACCGTTGTTTCCGGAAGACGTGCGACCGGTCATGGAAAAGCAACGTCGTTTTTTGACCCAGTTTCTTGGCGGACCCCCGCTTTATTCCGAACTGTACGGCCATCCGATGATGCGTGCGCGGCATCTGCCTTTCCCCATCACGCGAGAAAGCGCCGATGCCTGGCTGGATTGCATGCGTCAGGCATTGGAAGCGATCGGCATGGAACCTTCCCTCCGAAAGCTCGTCCTTGAGCGCCTGAGCGGGCCGGCCTATCATTTTGTGAACCGCTGACGGACCCGCGGGAAAAAGGAGCGAGCCGAATGTCCAATCAGCCTTCCGCAAGGCAAAACGTGGAACCCCTGTACAAAGTCAACGTGACGTGCCCGATGTGCGAAAACGAATTTCAGACGTCCCGGGTGAGAACGAGCTTCCGGAAACCGGTCGACAAGGACAGCGACTTCTGCGGCCGTTACCGGGGGGCAAACCCGGATTACTACGTGGTGCGTGTATGCCCGTATTGCGGCTTTTCCACCACGGAAAACTTTGAAAGCAAACTGACCCCGCGCATCCGCGAGCAGATCAAGGGTCGCATCAGCGCCAACTGGAACATGCGGGATTTTTCCGGCGAACGGGACTGGAACACGGCGCTCCAGACCTACAAACTGGCGCTCGTCTGCGCCCAGCTGGCCGAAGAAAAGCCGCGGATCATCGCCGGCATCCTTCACCATATCGCCTGGCTTTACCGCGAGAAAGGGGATCAGGAGCAGGAAGAGAAGTTTTTGCGGTATGCCCTGGAAGCCTACATCGAAGTGTTCGAAACGGAAAAACTCAACGTGAACGACGCGCGGCTGATGTACATCATCGGGGAATTGCACCGCCGTCTCAAGGAGTACAACGAGGCGGTCAAATGGTTTTCGCGGGTCGTCAACGACAAGCGGATCATGGACGCCGGCATGATCAAGGCGAGCCGCGATCAATGGGCCCTCGTCCGTGAAGAGATGTTGGCCCAACAAGGCGAAATGCCGGAAGAACCGGAAGAAACCGGATAAACGCACAGGCGCCCCGGGCTCGCATGAGCCCGGGGCGCCGCATGGTTGTCCGGTCTTTCATCCATCGGCCTTCATCAGCCGTTAACGTCTTCGTTCCGGTGGATGGACGGATCGGCATTCCCGTTTTTTTGTCCTTCGTTGCCGGCGAGCGCAGCCAGCCGGGCAAGCAGGATATGCCGCGGCATGTGCAGCACGTGTTCGACCGGAACGTTCAGCTGTTCGGCCAATTTTTTGGCGGTTTCCAGCGAAATGTTGAGCGGTTGCATCCGAACTTGTCGCCCCTTCCCGTAACCGGCGCCATGCGCCGGATCATTTCGGTTCCCCGGCGCTCCCGTCGGGCCGGGTTTTGCCATCCGCCGTTTGCTGGCGGGGCCTGTCCGGTTTGCCCTGATGGCGGAATTTACGGTGACGGTGCCACGGTCGCTTGTGTCCCGTCTTGCCCGCATTCCGGTTTTCGTCCGCGGCGGCGCCGTTCTCCTGCCGGTCCTGGGACTGCGCATGGCCGCCCCGGTTCCGGTCCGGCTGGCGCAACGGTTGTCCGCCGTCCCCCTGGGACTCGCGCGGCACGGAAGCATCTCGTCCGTTTGCCTCGCGGCCGTTCATCTGCCCGTTGCCGCGGCGTTTGCCGTGGCGGTCGTGCTGCGCATCGCCTGCCTGCCTTTTTTCCTGGCGGACGTCCGTCTCCGCCCGGCCTCCCCGCCGTTGCCGTTCATCCCCGCTTGCGGATTGCGGTTTCGGGGCGAACGATTCACCCTGTTGTCGTCCGTAGCCCGCTTGACGGCCGTTTCCGCCCTCATGCCGCTCCTGGGCAACGCCGTCGCTTTTCCGTCCGCCCGCGGATTGGCCGTTCAGGCCGGCCTGGGAACGGGACGGGCGGCGCATTTTGTTGTCCTCGCCGTTTTCCTTCTGCTGTTCGCGCTCTTCCTGCAGTTTTTCCAGAAAAGCCTGCCATGCGGCATAGCGGTCGTTCGACGGCAATTCCGTAATGGTGATCGACGACTCGGAACGGCCGACGTCCAGGTTGAGCCGATCCCGGTCGGACGGCTGCACCTTCTCGATGACGAAATAGGCGCAACCGAAATTGCAGTATTCCTGCAAATAATCCTGCAAGTAGGAGATGCTCGTTTCCTTCGTCGCCTTCGGATGGTCGTCCCGGTAAAATCCCTTCAGCCTGAGCTGGTTGTATCCCCAGTCGCCCACGATGTAATCGTACCGGTCGAGCACCTCGCTGTACCGTTCACGGAACAATTCCGGCTTCCAGGCGTCCTTGTATTCGTAGATCATCCGATACGTGCGCTCTTTCTGCTGCATCATGTCCAACGTTTCCCCCTAAATTGGCACTTCATGCCCGACCGGGAGCGGTTCAACGCCCGAAGGTTCCCGCCGCTCGCCCGTTGCTTCCAGTTGCTCCCTGGCATGATAGGAGCTGCGGACGAGCGGTCCGGATTCCACGTGACGAAATCCCCTTCGCAAACCTTCCTCCCTGAAGCGCTCGAATTCATCCGGTGTATAGTATTTCTCGACGCGGAGATGGTGGCGCGTCGGTTGCAAATATTGGCCGATCGTCAAGATGTCCACGCCGGCGGCGCGCAGATCGTCCATCGCCTGCAACACTTCTTCCGCCGATTCGCCGAGCCCGACCATGAGGCCCGATTTCGTCGGAATCGAAGGGGCAAGCTGCTTGGACCGGCGAAGCACGTCCAGCGAACGGCGGTACTTCGCCCTGGCGCGAACGCGGTCGGACAGCCGTTCGACGGTTTCGAGGTTGTGGTTGAGCACGTGGGGGCCGGCCTCCAGGACGGTGGAAAGCGGTGTTTCCTCTCCGTTGAAATCCGGGATCAGCACCTCCACGCTGCAAAAAGGTGAAGTTTGCTTCACGCGGCGAATCGTTTCCGCAAAGACACAGGCGCCTCCGTCGGACAGATCGTCGCGGGCCACCGAGGTGATGACGACGTGTTTCAACCCCATCCGGATGACGGCTTCCGCCACGCGTTCCGGCTCCTGCAAATCCAACTCCGTCGGTTTGCCCGACGTGACGGCGCAAAACCGGCAGGCGCGGGTGCAAATGTTGCCGAGGATCATGAAGGTGGCCGTCCGGTTTGCCCAACATTCGTGGATGTTGGGGCATTTCGCTTCCTCGCAAACGGTGTGCAGCGACTTCGCGCGCATCAACTGTTTCAGTTCCTTGAACTGTTCGCCCCGGGTCAGCCGAATTTTCAGCCAATCCGGTTTGCGTTCGGTCGTTTTGATGACCATCACCTCATCGTGTATTATAGCACAATACATATTTTGACCGCGACTGAACAAGCTATGGGGGGAAAACACCGCCTTGGGGGCTTGTTCGCGATGTTGAAGCAGTTCCTGCTTTCGATCGCATTGCTTGCGGTTTTCACGCTTCCCGTCCGTGCGGAAACCGGCGGCGCCAATGCGGGCGGATCGGCAGGGGCCACTACCGGAACCGGGTCCCCGGTTTCACCGCACGAAGCGCGGTTGGCGTTGCTGGAGGGCGTGAGCGCCCTGACCGGCATTCCCTGGACGTATCTTGCCGCCTGCGACCAATACGAGCGGGCGATGACCCGCGCCAATCCGAAAACCCGCGAAGCGAGGGAAGGATTGATCGCGATCCATTACAGCGACCGCCAATGGGCCGGCGATCTGAATCCCGACAAATCGGATACCGATCCGGCCTCCATCGCCTTCTTCGGCGGCATCGGAATGGACGGCGACGGCGACGGCAAAGCGGACCGGGCGAACGATGCGGACGTGCTGTACACGTTCGCCCGCCGGCTTCTCATGCACGGCACGGGTCCCGACGATTTTCGCATCGCCTTGTGGGAAACGTACCACAACTCCCGCGCCGTCGACCGGATCATGCAGTTTGTCCGGATTTACGAAACGTTCGGCACGCTGGCGCTGGAGGATCACGTCTTCCCTCTGCCGCTTGATGCCCATTACACGTATCGCAGCACCTGGGGAGCCAAACGGGGATGGGGCGGACTCCGCATTCACGAAGGAACCGACATTTTTGCCGGATACGGCGTTCCCGTCCGCAGCACCTGTTACGGCATCGTGGAAGTGAAAGGATGGAACCGGTACGGCGGTTGGCGGGTCGGCATTCGCAGCATCCACAACGTTTACCATTATTATGCGCACCTGAGCGGTTTTCATCAATCGATCGAAGTGGGCCGCGTCGTCAAACCGGGCGACGTGATCGGCTGGGTCGGCAGTTCCGGTTACGGCCGGCAAGGCACGAGCGGCAAATTCCCGCCGCACCTGCACTACGGCCTGTACCGGGACAACGGCTATTTCGACTGGTCGTTCGACCCTTACCCGAAATTGCGACAGTGGGAAAAAGAAGAACAAAACCGGCGCCGCGGCAAATGACGGGCCGGTTTTTTCGTCATTCGGGCGCCAGATCCGGCGGTACCAACTCAAAGCTCTGCACCCGCTCGGGAACGGGCAGGGCCACGTTGGGCGGCAACGGCCCGGAATTGCCCGTGGGATTTCCTTTCGCATCGAAATAATACATCGGCACGTCCCCGACCACCAGCACGTAGGAGATCGGAATTTCCGTCTCGACCTTCTCCGGTTTCGTGTCGAAGGGCACGATGATCATCACTTCCGCCGTGACGCGGATGTACACTTCCACGAGCAGCATGTTGATGCCGGCTTCCTGACGGCGGGTGCCAAGCTCCACTTTCACCGCTCCCACGGGCTCAAAGCGGATCGGCACATTCGGCCCGAAAGAGGACAGGATGGCGCTGTCGAGCGCCCGGCCGAGCGGAATGCTCTCGGGCATGCGCTCCATCTCCCGCAGCGCTTCCTGTACGATCTGCACCGTTTCCCCCGCGATTCTCATATGTTCCGCATAGTTCAGCATGAAGCCGTTGATGTTCCCCCGGGCATCCCGTTGCCATTGGATAAGCCGGTCCACGCCGGCCTTCGTGGCCAACCGTTCGCTGATCGCCAGGTTGATCGCTTCCGTCGCCTTCTGTTTGACCCGCATCACGGCGATGTTCATGAGGGGTTCCCGCAAGTTTCGTTCAAGCAAAACGAACGTTTGCACCATGACCACCAAGGACAGGAGCAGCACGATGAACGCGATGGTTCGCCGCCTGACGCGGGCCGGACCCGCGCTTTTCCACCCTTTCGACGCCATGTGACCAACCCCCCCCCGGGTTTGTGCCGTTGAGACATGTTTATGCGCGTCCGGACCTGTCCGATGCGAGCGGCCGTCCAAACGGATGGCCGGAGGTGGCACCGCGCAAAAGCCAATCTCGCGATCCGCCTTCAGGGCCGGAGGACGTCGTTCCATCACCGTGTCTCATGGCCGCGAATCGGTTTACGAAACCCGGTCTTTTCACTAAAATGAAGGTGCCATAACCATAATCCGGGAATGAGGCCTGATCCGGAATGAAACGATTGCGCTTCCCGCTGATTGCCGGACTGCTCCTGTTCATCCTGTCCGCCTGGCCGCTTTTTTTGTACGCGCGTGAAATTGTCCTCGGCGCCATGGCGAACGCCCGCTACGACCTGCTACCCGTCTATGACGGGACGAGCGTCAAATTTGGCGGCAACGAAATCGTCCTTTCCGATGCCTTCACGGAACCGGAGGATACGTGGCGCGAAGGTTCGGTCGCCGTGGTGATCAACGGCACGGATTATTCCCATCCGGCACCTGTGGTCGTGCGGCCCGCATACCGGGACGCCAACCGTTATCACGGTTACCTTAAACTCGTGGAATTGTACGACAACCGGACGCAAGACAGCGTCATGGCCGTCATCCAGCGCATTTCGGGAACGAAGCCGGCGGCGCAGAGGCAGGATGCGCTGGCCTGGCGCTTGCTGCTGGTCGGGCGGGACGGCACCGTCACGGAGGAAACGTTCCGTTACGGCGAACAGGCGACACCCCTTTACCGAAAAATGCTGGCCAATTTCGCTTCCCCCATGGGCATCGGCTTTTACAGCGACGTGATGTACGCCTACCCGACGCTCGTCGTTCCGCTCTTCTATCCCTTTGTCACGGGAATCGCCGGCCTCCTCCTTCTCCTCGCCGCGCTGCTCATCCGCCTGTTTGCCCGAAGGCCGCGGAATGCCCCGTAACAAAGCAAAGAGAGCCGGATAACCCGGCTCTCTTTGCTTTTCCCGGAAGGGGCTGCAATGACGCAAGAAAGACCGTCCCCGCGCGGCCGCGAGAAACGGAACCTCCGCCAATCACGGCATCTCCGTCACGGATCGATGAGGCCCAGAATGTCCATCGGATGCGCGAGCTTGTGCCTGGCCGGGATGCCCTCGGGTTGCCGGCATCCCCACAGCGCCAAACCGAAATCGACGCCCGCGTCCCTGGCGCATTCGCCATCGTAGATCGTGTCGCCGATATAGAGCGCCGATCCGGCATCCGCACCGGACCGTTCCAAAAATTTGAGGAGCGGGTCGGGATGCGGCTTGTGGCGCTCCGTGTCGTCGGCGCATACGACAACATCCATGTAATGGGCGAGTCCGAGGGGGGCAAACTCGTTCCGGTATTCCTGACGGGTTTTGGACGTCACCACGCCCATGGTGACCGACCGTTCCTTCAGGGCGGCCAGGAGCGTCTCCATGCCTTCAAAGACCCGAATCATGTGCAGGCTCTCCACCATGTATTCGTTCCAGAGGCGTTTGGCTGTTTCCGTATCTTCAATGCCGAGCCGGGGCAGCGACTCGGATCCCGGAATGCCGAAAATGAAGGCCAAGTCACGCCGGTCCGTTTCCCGGCCGTAATGCTGTTTCAGCACGCGCTGCAAGGACGTCATGACGGCTTCTTCACTGTCAATCAACGTTCCGTCGATGTCAAAAACCACGGTTTTGTACACGATCCTGTCTCCCTTGATTCATGATGTCTTTCCCTCAAGTCGGCGTTCGGGTTCCGGTTGGCCTCCGCTGGCGCAACGCTTCAAACAGCAGCACCGTGGCCGCCATCGCCGCATTCAGCGACTCCGACCGGCCGGGCATCGGAATGCGAACGAAGTCGCCCGCCGCCTGCTGGACTTCCGGCGATACGCCGGATCCTTCGTTGCCGATGACAAACCAGGTGTCGTGCGTCAAATCCAGATCGTAGCAATCGGCCGCCTCTTCCAAACGCGCCGCGTAGACGCGTACGCCGGACTCCTTCGCCCGCGGCAGCCACGCGGACAAATCGCACTCCGCGACGGGCAGATGAAACAGGGAGCCCATCGTGGAACGGATGGTTTTCGGGTTGTACAGATCAACAGTCCCTTGGCCCAACAGAACGGCACTCGCCCCTGCCGCATCGGCGCTGCGGATGATCGTGCCGAGGTTGCCGGGATCCTGCAGCCGGTCGACGGCAATGACGAGCGAACGGTGGCGGGCCAGAATGTCCTCCGCGGAATAGCGGGGTTTGTGCACGACGGCGAACACGCCCTGGGGCGTCACCGTGCCGGTGCATTTCCGCAGCACTTCTTCGCTGACGGGCACGAAACGCTCCGGTTGGCTTTCCGCCAGGGGAACCAGTTCTTCCGGCAAGCCCCGCTCCAGGCCGTAGGCCACCTGCTCCACCGCCGCTCCCGACAGGAGCGCTTCCTGCACCAGATGCACGCCTTCCACCAGAAAAAGGCCTTCCCGCTCCCGGTATTTCCGCTCCTGCAGGGAAGCCCACAATTTCACCCTCGGATTTTGCGGAGACCGGATCGCTTCAGGCACGCCCGTTGTCACCACCGTGGGAAAACGCCCGTTCAAACCGGTACAAGTCGTCGTTCTTGCCCAACACGACGAGCACGTCGCCTTCCCGGATCAAATCTTCCGCGCTCGGCGAAATGTTCATGACGCCGTCCCGCGAGCGAATCGCCATCACGTTGCAGCCGAATTTGTTGCGAATGTCCAGTTGCCGCAAGTTTTTGCCGATCATGGCGGGACCGGCCGCCAAATCGACGATGCCGTAGTCGTTGGTCAGCTCGATGTGGTCGAGGATGTTCGGCGCAATCAGGTGGTGCGCCACGCGGGCCCCCATGTCCCGCTCCGGATAGATGACCTTGTCCGCACCGATTTTGGCCAGCACCTTGCCGTGCAGCTCGCTTTGCGCCTTGGCCACGATCATGGGCACGCCCAGTTCCTTCAGGATCAGGGTGGTGAGAATGCTCGCCTGGATGTCCTGCCCGATGGCCACGACCACCACGTCGAAGTTGCGGATGCCGAGGGAGCGCATGGCGTCCTCGTCCGTGGAATCCGCCGACACCGCATGGGTGACCCATTCCACAACCTCGTCCGTCCGGTCTTCGTCCTTGTCGATCGCCAGCACCTCGTAATCCATTTCGTACAGGGTTTTTGCCACGCTGGAGCCGAAGCGGCCCATGCCGATGACGGCAAACTGTTTCTTCTTCACGGTGATCCTGCCCTTTCCGGGATGGTCTCGGCGGCATGAACGTGTTGCAGATTGCCGCGTGAAAATTATACCACAAGGAAGACGGGCATCCCATGCCGCGTTCTTCCTTCGCCTCCTGTTTCCCGTCCGCGGATGATTTGGACGGCGGTGACGCATAATGAATCAGGAACGGGCAAACAAGGAGGAATTGGCCACATGGGGATCTTGCTTGATTTGCGGCAGGCCATCGTGCAGCGAGTGACCGGCAAATCGGAACAGGAACTGACCGAGGTGATCGAAGGATCGATCGGCGGAGACGACCGGGCGCTGCCCGGCCTCGGCGTGCTGTTCGAAATCATTTGGCAAAACATCGACGAAGACACGCAGCAAAAGTTGGTTCAAGTTTTGCACGAACAGGTCAAACCGGCCTGAAATCCGAAAAATACGGGACCTGCCACGCGCTGGCTGACGGTCCCGTGTTTCCTATTGGGTCGTTACGGCGCCGTTTCCAGAAAAACGGCATCGGCGAATTTTTCGATGGCAGTCCGCATCGCGTGTTCGCTCTCGAACAGCGCAACGGGATGGTCGTGCTTGTCCCTGACCAAAATCGAGTTGATGCGGAAGCGGGAAGGATCGATGTCTTTCCCCTGCACCCAGCGGGCGAATTGGTAAGGCTGCCGGATCAGTTCCACTTCCACGCCGTATTCCGCCCTCATCCGGTACTCGAACACCTCGAACTGCAGCTGTCCGACGGCGCCCAAAATCAGGTCGTCAAAGCCGTACGTGCGGAACACCTGCACCGTTCCTTCGTCGGTCAGCTGTTCGATGCCCTTCTGGAACTGTTTCCGTTTCATTGTGTTTTTCATTGTCACTTTGGCGAACAATTCCGGCGAGAACGTCGGCAATTCGTCAAACATGAGCGCTTCCGACGACCCGCCGGCCGTGCTGAGCGTGTCCCCGATCTTGAACAAACCCGGATCGTACAGGCCGATGATGTCACCCGGCCAGGCTTCGTCGACGATGTCCCGGTCCTGGGCGAGAAACTGCTGGGGCTGGCTCAGCTTGATGTCCTTGCCGGTACGCACGTGGCGAACCGACATGCCCCGCTCGAACTTGCCCGACACGATGCGCAGGAACGCGATCCGGTCGCGATGGGCCGGATTCATGTTGGCCTGAATCTTGAAGACGTAGCCGGAAAATTCGGGCGACAGCGGGTCCACCGGCCCTTCCCCGTTTTTCCGCGGCATCGGCTTCGGGGCTAGCCGGAGAAACGTTTCAAGGAACGTCTGCACCCCGAAGTTGTTGATGGCGCTGCCGAAAAAGACGGGCGTGAGCTTCCCGGCGAGCACGCTGTCGTAATCGAACGGATCGCCGGCCACATCCAAAAGCTCCAGTTCCTGTTCCAACTGGTCGGCAAGCACGTCGCCCGCCACCTGCCGGATGACCGGATCCCGGTAGCCGGACGCTTCCCGCACGACCACATCCTTGTGTTCCTGCTCGCCCTGGAACATCTCCACCCGGTTTTTGTGCCGGTCGTACACGCCGGCCAGCCGCTTGCCCTGGCCGATCGGCCAGTTCATCGGATGCGAGCGGATGCCCAGCACCTGTTCCAGCTCTTCCAGCAAGTCGAAGGGATCGCGCCCTTCCCGGTCCAGCTTGTTGATGAACGTAAAAATGGGAATGCCGCGCAAACGGCAAACCTGGAACAATTTCTTGGTCTGCGCTTCCACGCCTTTGGCCGAGTCGATCAGCATGACGGCGCAGTCGGCGGCGGTCAGCGTGCGATAGGTGTCTTCGCTGAAATCCTGGTGGCCCGGGGTATCCAGAATGTTGACGCGATACCCTTGGTAATCGAACTGCAAAACGCTGGAGGTCACCGAAATGCCGCGCTGTTTCTCGATTTCCATCCAGTCGCTCGTGGCAAATTTGTTCGCTTTGCGCCCCTTGACGGTGCCCGCCAGGCGAATGGCGCCGCCGAACAGGAGCAACTTCTCGGTAAGCGTCGTCTTGCCCGCGTCCGGGTGGGAAATGATGGCGAACGTGCGCCGTCTGTCCACCTCTTGTTTCAACTGACTGTCAACGGTTGTACCCATGAATCGGTTTCCTCTTTCCAAACAAAATGAAAGTCACGCCATGCCCCGCATGGCGTGTTGAATGCAGATCCGTGATCGCGGTTTTGGCTGTTGGCCGCACAATCCCCATCATACAGGGTCCCGCGCCGCACGGCAAGCGCCGGATGCCCGGGGCGGACGGCTGCCCGCATTGCCGCGGAGCCGCCGGTCCGTTCAGTCATGTGGATCATGCAAGCGCAACGCAAACGTCGGAAACGGATGTGGAATCCGTCAATCCGCCAGCAGGAAGGCGCGCGCGGGAGCGCCGTCCGTGCCCTGCAGCTTGAGCGGCGCCAGGATGAACGTATAGCGGCCCTCCGGCACATCCTTCAGGCGGACGCCTTCGACGATCAAAATGTTCGCGTTGAACAGCGCCTTGTGGGTCGGATATCCCGGTTGGTCCCGTTCGATGCCCAACGCGTCGATGGCCACTCCATTGATGCCGGTTTCGGCCAAATAGGCGGCGCCCTCCGCATTCAGAAAGACGAACTCGCGATTGAAGGCGTTCGTGTCATTGAACGAATCCGTCGTCTTGATGAGCAGCCATTCGCCGGGTTCGAGGCCGAGCGGCGCCAGGTGCTCCCGTCCGATGCTCGGCGAAACATGGGTAAAATCGACGACCCGCGCCGGCCCGATCAACCGCTCCGCCGGAATCGAATCCAGCGTGGCGCCGTTTTCGAACACGTGCAGCGGCGCGTCAAGATGGGTGCCCGTATGCACGTTGATGTTGATCCGCGTTTCATGCACCGTGCCGGTCACAAAATCGGAATCGATGGAGAAATGGGCTTTCTTCTTCTCGTAGTTTTTCCAGACCATCATGTCCGGATGAATCGTCATGGAAATATCGTAAACGGTTTTCATCGGCATCCCCTTCTCATTGGCGGACAAACCAGACAACGTCGCTTTCCGTCTGGCCGTTGACCGGCCACCAGTGGAACCCGTCCGCCGCCAGCAATTCCCTGGCCCGCTCCGGCCCCCAACTGCCCGCCTCGTAGCGGTACAGATCCGAGGCGTCCTTCGCCCACGCATCGGCGATCGGATCGACGAACGACCAGGCCGCCGACACTTCGTCCCAGCGGGTGAAGTAGGTGGAATCGCCGCGGATGGCATCGTAGATGAGGCGTTCATACGCTTCCGGCGTATTCAGGCCGACGACGCAGTTTTGGCAGAAATCCATGGAAACCGGCGTGATGGCAAAATCCGAACCGGGTTTCTTGGCGTTCATGCGCAAGTACACGCCTTCCATCGGGTTGACGCGGAACACGAGCAGGTTCGGCTCCAGATTGTGCGCTTTGGCAAAATAGAGCTGCTTCGGCAACCCCTTGAATTCGATGACGACTTCCGTCGATTTGACCGGCAGCCGCTTGCCCGTGCGGACGTAGAACGGTACGCCGGCCCAGCGGAAATTGTCGACAAACACGCGGGCGGCAAAGTACGTTTCGGTCAGCGAATCCGGATTACCGACTTCTTCGCGGTAACCCGGAACCGGCTTGTCGCCGAGCCTGCCGGCGGCATACTGCCCCCGCACCACGTTGCGACGCACGTCATCCAGCGTTTCGAACTTGCGCAGGGAGCGAAGCACCTTGACCTTCTCGTCGCGGATATCTTCCGGATGGAGCCGGCTCGGCGGCTCCATGGCGATCATCGCCACCATCTGCAGCATATGGTTTTGCACCATGTCCCGGATCGCGCCGGCGTTGTCGTAATACCCGCCCCGCTCCTCCACGCCGACGGTCTCGCTGAGCGTGATCTGCACGTTGGCGATGTGCCGGTTGTTCCAGAGCGGTTCGAAGAAGGCGTTGGCAAACCGGATCACTTCGATGTTTTGCACCATCTCTTTGCCGAGATAGTGGTCGATGCGGAAAATTTGCTCTTCCCGAAACACCTTGCGGATTTGCCCGTTGAGCAAATTGGCCGACGCCAGATCATAGCCGAACGGTTTTTCGATGATGAGACGCTGCCAGCCGCCCGAATCGAGCATGCCGCCTTCCTTCAGGTTGGCGACCACCGGGCCGAACAGTTCCGGTGCCAGGGCGAGGTAATACAACCGGTTGCCGCCGATGGAAAAATTGGCATCCAGCGATTCCGACAGCGCCAGGAGATCCTTGTACTGCTCCAGGTCGTTGATGTTCATCGATTTGTATGCAAAATGCTCGGCGAACCGTTCCCAATCCCCGTTCTTCTCGGCCTTGTAACGGGCGAATTCGGAGATCGAGCGGAACACTTCCTCGCGAAATTGCTCATCGGTGCGTTGACGGCGGGCGATGCCGATGACGGCGAAATTTTCCCGCAACCTTCCTTCCCGGTACAGGCTGTAGATAGCGGGGAACAGTTTTCGTTTGGCGAGGTCACCCGTTGCTCCGAACAAGTACAGGATTGTGCCGTTCATGCAATGATCTTCCTTTATTTTCATAGTAAAGTGCTGATAAATTGTAGTTTATCACATCGCCATGTCAGTTTCCATTCAAGAGTTTTTATGGGCCTGATCTCAAATCCTTATAAAGATCATTTGAATACTGCTGAATGCTTGTTCCGGCCCCGGCCGCGTACCGCCTGGCTGTCCAAAAAAAAAGAAGCGCCGGGCTTGCCGGTTTGCTTCTTCCCTTCAGGCCGTCATGGTCAGTCCATCAATCCGTTCTTCAATGCGTAGATGGCGGCTTGCGTCCGGTCCTCCACCCCCAGCTTGGCCAGCAGATTGGTGACATGGAACTTGACCGTCTTCACCCCGATGAACAGGGCGTCGGCGATTTCCTGGTTCGATTTCCCCTGGGCGATCAGCCGGAGCACTTCCATTTCCCGTTCGGTCAGTTCTTCATGGGCCGTCTCCCGCCGCTGCGGCTGGCGCAGGCGGTTCATCATCTTGGCCGTCACCTGGGGTTCCAGCACCGATTGGCCTCTTGCCGCGGCGCGAATGGCGTCCGCGATTTCCGAAGCGCGGCTCGTCTTGAGCAGGTAGCTGAACGCGCCGGCTTCGATCACCGGATACAGCTTGTCGTCGTCCACGTAGCTGGTGAGCACGATCACCTTGCAATCCGGCAAAATTTCCATGATGCGGCGGGTCGTCTCCACCCCGTCCATGCCTTCCATGACGAGATCCATCATGACCACGTCGGGCTTGTATTCCTGGGCAAGCCGAACGCCGTCCGCGCCGTTGGAGGCTTCCCCGACAATCTCCAGCCCCTCTTCGGTGGACAGCACGGCGGAAAGCCCGATGCGCACCATCTCGTGGTCATCCACCAAGAGCACTTTGATCGGTCGTGTCATTGGCTTTGTGCCCCTCCCCTTCCCCGTCCAGAATCGGAATGCGGATTTCGATGCGGGTGCCCTTGCCGGGCGCGGAAACGATGTTGAACGAACCGCCCAGCTCGTTCACCCGCTCCTGCATCGTTTGAAGCCCGTAGGATGCCTGCTTCTGCGCATGCACATCGAAGCCGACCCCGTTGTCGCGAACGGCCAGGTAGATCGTTTCGCCAAGCCGCTTCAGCGTCAGCGACAATTTGCTGGCCTTCGCGTGGCGAAGCGTGTTGGACAACGCTTCCTGCACGATGCGGAACAGGTGGTTTTCAAACCCTTTGGGCAGCGAAATGTCTTCGTCCAAATCCGTCGTGATCTCGATCTGCACCTTCGCCTGCAGCTCACGCACCAGATCATGCAGCCCGTCGGTCAGCCGCTTGCCTTCCAGATGAACCGGGCGCAGATGCAGCAGCAGCGCGCGCATTTCCGACTGGGCGACGGATGCCATTTCTTCGATGAGGACGATCTGGTGTTTCGCTTTCTCCGGATCTTTCTCCAGCGTGCGCTTCAGCGCCGTCGCCGTCATGGAGATGGCGAACAGCTGCTGGCTGACCGCATCGTGCAGTTCGCGGGCGAGACGCTGGCGCTCTTCGACGATGGCCGTGAAGCGGGCCTGGTTCGCCAGTTCGGCGTTGTGGTTGGAAAGCCGCTGCAGGCTCGTCACCTGGTCTTCCCATTTCTTGCGGATGAGCGAAAGGCGTTCGGCCAGCCGGCCGATTTCGTCATCACCCATCGGTTCCACCCGGATGTCCAGCCGCCCCTTCTCCAGATGGAGCATCGCTTCTTCCAGCTCCCGGAGCCTCCGGCTTGTCCGGCCGGATTGCCAGGAACCGAAGGCGGCGCCGGCGACGACGGAGATGCCGGTCACCACGGCAATCAGCGTGAGGAGGCGCAGCCATCCCGCGAACGGGTTCAAATATCCGTAGTACCGCAAATAATACAGCACGCCGCCGGCAAGCATCAGGCTGAACAACACCGCTTCGCCGGAAGCCCGCCAAACCATGCCGGTCAGTTTTTTCCCGCGTTCCACGAACATCCTCCCCGTCCCGCGGCTTTGTCCGAAGTCCGCGTCGTTCCTTCGCGTCCGGTTTTCCGCGGCGCCGCCGCACGCCGCCGCGCCGGGCGAAATGCCGCCTCCGGCGCCGGCCTCAAACCGTCCTGATTTCAATATCTCCTACGATGCAGCCGACGATCAGTTTCATTTTATGCGGGCAATGCTCGTAATTCGGCGACTGCCAGAACCGTCTGTTCAAAAAACCGCCATCTTTCTCGCCGCCGATCGCCACCCGTCCGACGAGCATGTTCGATTCCAGGCGAAGCCCGTAGTCCGGCGGCAAGATGACGTCGATGTCCCCGACGAACCCCTGCAGCATGAACGTGACTTCTTCCTCTTCCTGCATCGCCAGCGACAAATCCATGCGCACCTCGCTGAACAGGCTCCACCGGCTCGTGTTGACCGGCGTCCACGCCCCGCTGTCGAGGCGGATGCTGTCCACGACGGCATGCTTCCGCACGTGGCGGTTGTCCCGATGCACCTTCTGCGATTTGATCAGGAACCAGCCCAGGGAGATGAGCACAATGGCGAGAAACAGGGTGAAATAGTTGCCGAACAGCAATACGGCGCCTGCGACGAGCACGAAGTACCCTTTGGCATCCCGGTCGGTTTTGACCCTGTACAACCCCAGCCAGATCAGGAGAAGGGCGGAGACCGACACGTAGCCGATCAGCTTGCCGAGCAGAAAATAGGAACCGGCCACGATGAACAGAATGGCGGTGTTCCTCCGGTTCGTTTCCATGGCGCCTGTCTCTCCTTTCTCCGGCGGGTTCGGGACATCCATCCGCTCCATCGTCCACGGGATGGACAAAAGCCATAGCGGCCTGACGGGCTATGGCTTTGTCCCACCTCATCATATCACAATTTTGGCGGAATGCGGCAAGCGGAATCAGTTGTTGTCGGCGGTTTGGCCCAATTTCTCTTTCAGGGCTTTCAGTTGCAGTTCCACCTGCTCCTGTTTTACCGGATCAACCGATGCTCCGGCAGCCGCGTAGGGCATGCGGGCCACCTGGGCTTCCGCTTCCATCTGCATGATTTTTTCTTCCATGCGGTGGAATCCGCGGGAGGCGCTGCCTCCTTCGATCACGTGGTTGCTGCTGATTTGCGCCATTTGCTTCTGGGCTTTGGCGATTTCCACCCGGGCGACCAGCTCGTTGCGCTTGTTGCGCATTTTGTAGAACTCTTCCTTCATTTCCTGCAGCTGGGCTTTCAACTGTTCGGCCTGGGCTTGCGCCTGGGCGTGCAGGTCGGTGTATTCGGCCACTTTCTGGTCGTAGAACAGCTTCTCCTCCAGCGCTTTGCGGGCGAGCGCCTCCTGGCCGGCCTTCAGGGCCGCTTCGGCTTGCGCTTCCTTCTCGGCAGCGATGCGTGCGGCTTCCGTCAGCCGTTGGTAGGTGCGGCGTTCGTTGGCCATCTGCTTGGCCACCGTCACTTCCGCTTCGGCGATTTCTTCCTCCATGTCACGGATGTACTGGTTGAGCATCACCACCGGATCTTCCACTTTGTCCAGCAGCTCGTTGATCGATGCCCTCGTCATGTCTTTCACTCTTTGAAAAATCCCCATTGTCATTCGTCTCCCTTCGTATTTTTCTCTTGTTCGAGTTTGGCCAGTCTGGCTTTCAGTTCTTCAATTTCCTTGAGCAGCGCCTTGCGCTCGATATCCTTCATCATGTCATCCAGTTTGCTGTCGGCTCGCTCCGGTTGCCGTGCGGTTTGCCCATGGAACGTTCCCGGAGCCGGTCCCGCCGTCCCGAATCCCGTCGGCTGGCCGTAATTCCAGCTGCCCGCGTTCCCGCTTCCGTAATAGGGCGGCGGGCTGTACGGCTCCTGCTCCTTCGGAATCACGAGGGCGGCCAGAATGTACAGGAGCAGCACCGCGCCGCCCGAGAAGAAGATGCCGAGCAGGACGATCAGGCGCAGGATCGTGGGGTCAATCTTGAACGCTTCGGCGAGGCCGCCGCACAAACCGAATACTTTCCTGTCGCGGGTCGAACGGTAAAGTTTCATTGTCCTCCGGCCCCTTCCCGCTCGAGCTTCTGCTTCAGCCGCGCCAGCTCGCCGTCCAGCACCTGTTTGAGCGACATGCCGGCGTCATAGAGCAGCTCTTCGCCCTGCCGGCGCAACTCGGACAGCGACTTGGCCTCGAGTTCGATTCCGCTCACCTGGTCCTCCAGCCGCTGGAAGATGCGTTCGCTTGTGCTCCGGCCCGCAAATCCGAGCCGTTCGTTCAGCCGTTGCTGCAGCCGGGCCGACTCCATCCGGGCGATGTAATATTGGCGTTTGTTGTACACTTCCCGGTAGTCGCTCTTCATTTGCTCCACCTGGCGGGACAGCTCGGCCGTCGACTCCATCGTGTCGTCGTACAGCTTTTTGTACTGCTCGAATTTTTCCTGGTGAAGCAGTTTCTCCTGCAGGGCCAGCCGGGCCAGGTCGTCTTCGCCCGCCTTCAGGGCGAGCAGCGCCTGTTCTTCCCGCTTTTTCATCATGTCTTCCGCCTGCTGGTATTGCGACTTCAGTTGGGAAACGTGTTGCAGGCATTGTTGCAGCAGTTTTTCCGACTGGCGGATCTGTTCGATTTGTTCGTGCAGATACTCGTCGATCAGCCGCACCGGATCTTCCGCCTTCTCCAGACGGTCGTTCAACGTGGCGACGCTGATGTCGCGAATCCGCCTCATGATGGTCATCTCTCGAATTCCTCCTTTTTCCGTTTTGGTCCGCTGTTTCTCTCCATGCTTCATTGCGCATCGCAAGCGATGCCTGCCTCGTTCAGAACGCCTTCTTTTCTTTCTTCAGCAGCGACACCCCGTAAACGATCAGGCCGACGGCTACGACGATTCCGATGAGCCAGGAAAACTTGCCGATCAGGGCGATGAGCCCGATGATGAAGATGAGCCAGCCGAAAAATTTGCTTCCGCTCTTGATTCCGACATAGCCGATTCCCACCATGGCGATCGGAATCAGGTACCCCATCAGCCAGCCGAGCCCGAGCCCGAGTTTGTTGAGGAGCAGCAGGACGCCGAAGGCGATCAGCAGGAGGGCGAAACCGGTTTTTCCGTTCATCCGCATTGGATTGTTCACTTCCTTTCGGCTCTCGCTTCGTTTTGATGTCTTTATTCTAGAAAAAAGCCGCCCGGGCCAAAACGGTCCCGCGACGGTTTTTGGACTGGACCCAGGTCCAGCATGCAAATAAGACCGCGGTCCACGCGGTCTTGTCTTTCCCGTTTCTTGTTCTTTCGCCGTCCGCGCCGCGCAAGCCGGCAGAAGGCCGGCCCGATCCGGGTGGAGCAGCGTTGCCGCCGATCAGAAAAAGTCGCACAGGAACGGCGTGCCGCCGCCTGCCAGCGCGTCGAGCAGCGCGACCGCTTCGTCGCTTCCCGCCAGTTTTCCGATGCGGCGCAACCCTTCCGCCCCCCGGTAGCCGAAAAACAGCGCGGAAAACGCCTGGATCGTTCCCCGGATCACCGGGATGCCGCCGCCGTCGCCGGAGACGCGAACAACCGCCGCCCGTCCCGCTTCGTCCACGGCCACCGCGAACCGGCCGTTGTTCCACTCGGCATGCCCGTCTTCCACCTCGAGGATGAATGCGGCTTCCTTGAGATCGGCCCAACGTTTGACGCGCTCCTCCGCCGGCGCGAACGGATATTGCGCAAGAAACGCTTCCATGTCCACGATGCGGGCCATGAAATACGGCACGATTTCCTGCCCGAACCGGGGATTGTCGCCGACCAGGGACAACCCGTCATCCACCGGCACGTGCAGCACCACCCGATCGGCCATCGAATCGTGCAGGGCGATGAAGCGCCAGAGCGCCCGCTCCGCCATCGGCGTCAGGGCGACGAACTCCTGGACGTCAAATTCGCGGTTCTTCATGCGGTATTGGAGATATCCTTGAACGGCACCGGATTCGTCCCGCCACGCGACAAACTCCCCTTTGCGCCGCTGGATGATCCGGGTTTCCCACCAGTAGGCGGACCGGCTGAGCGTCCCGTTGAAACGGGCGGCGTATTGCTCATAAACCGGCCCCAGCATCCCCATGATGATGCCGGTTTCCCCCGGCAGCCGTTCGAACGAACCGGGCACTTGCTCACCGGCGGAAACCGGCCACAATTCCATCGGGATCGTGTATTTTTTGCGGTCGATGGCCATCTCCCAACCGTACTTCCGGTAGAAGGCGTATGAAAACGGCGTAAGAAGCGACACCGGCTGCCCGCTTTCCTTCATGTCCCGCAGGCTGTTGGCGAGCAATCCGGCCACCAGGCCGCCCCTGCGGTATTCCGGCCAGCTGGATACGGCGCCGATGCCGCCCATGCGCATTTTCACGCCCCGGAGGTACATCTCGAACGGGAACTGGATAAGCTGCGCCGCCAATTTCCCGTCCACGAACGCACCCCACATCCATTCCGGGATTCGGAGTTTCCTGTCTTCCTCCCGCTGCTGCTCCGTCCTTTCAAATTGAAAGGCATACTCGATCAGCTTCATCGATTCGTCCAAGTCTTCCCGGGTCAAACGTCGGATGTCTGCCTTCGCCATTCCTGAGTCCAAAGAAATCCGTCCTTTCCTTCAAAAATTGGGACTTTCCGCCTCTTAATCGGGTGGTAACATTTACCGCGTTTTTTTGAAAAAATCGTGTGCTATCATCGGAACTGGACGTGCATGTCCTACCATTTTTGCGGAGGTGCGCGATGTGAAAAAAAGGTTTTTCTTGTTGCTGTGCGTCATGTTGGCCGTGTCTCTGTCTCCCGTCGTCCCGGTTGCATCCGCAGCCATCGCCGAGCAAATTCCCGCCGTCATCGAAGTGGTCAAATCCGTCAACTTCAGGCAAGCCCCGTCAACGGACGGCAAGCAAATCCGCCTGCTGAAGGCGGGCGAGCGGCTCGAAGTGCTCGGGCGGCCAAGCGCCAACTGGTACCAGGTCAAGGACAAAAGCGGAAAGACCGGTTATGTATCTTCCTCCACTACATATGTGAAAACCGTAGAAACAAGGACGTTTTCCGAGCCGAACGGGCTCATCAAGCAATCGGTCAACTTTCGCAAGGCACCAACCACCGAGGGCGAACGCATCCGCTATCTGCAAAAGGGTGAATACGTCCGCATAACGGAAAAGGTCAACGATTATTGGTACAAAATCGAGGACGCCTACGGCGTGACGGGCTACGTCAGCACAAACGCCAAATACATCGATTCGATGTTCGAGGCCGAACTCGAACCGGAAGAGGAACTGTATCTCGGCGAGCCGAACGGCGCCGTCGTCCGCTCCGTCAATTTCCGCGAAAAACCGTCGACAAGCGGCAAAGTGATCCGACTCCTGAAAACCGGCGAACCGCTGTGGGTGCTGGACAGGCCCAACAACAACTGGTACCAGGTGATGGACAAAAACGGCGTGACCGGATTCGTGAGCCAAAGCTATATCGAAACGAGCTACAAGGAACCGTGGAAATCGATGCCTTCGGGCGATATCGTCGAGAAGGCGATTGCCGTCGGCCTTACATACCTCGGCACGCCGTACGAATTCGGTTCGAGCCGCAACGACACCTCCACGTTCGACTGCTCGGATTTCATCCGGCAAATTTTTCTCGAAAGCGTGCAACTCACGTTGCCGTCCAACTCCCGCTCGCAGGCGGAATTCGTCCGCAAGCTGCACAACGACGTGGTGGTCACCGACTGGCGCAACCTGCAGCGCGGCGACCTGATGTTCTTCATGTCCTACAAAGGGTACAAGGCTTCCGCCTATGCGGGCATTGACCGGATGGCGGAAACAGTCACCCATGTCTGCATCTATCTCGGAGACGGGAAGTTGCTGCACACGTACTCCGTCAATTCCGGCGGCGTGCGAATCGACGACATCGCGGGCAGCCAGTGGGAGCTTCGCTTCCTGTACGGCGGAAGCGCGGTCAAGTAATCCCCGGGCCTGACAAACCCTCGTCCGGCTTGCCGAACATTCCCGATCGTCCCGAAAAACCGGTTCCCGGCGGTCGAATTCGCCTGCCCGGCCGGGAATTTTCGGGGAAATCATTCGTCGGCAGGCTTGCGTCCATGCGCACATGACAGTCTCCGAATACCATTGTAGCAGATTGATGGTGAAAGGAGGATGCCTGAATGGGCGCAGCCGCTGGATACGGACTTTACACGACGACCGGCGTCATCCTGGTTCTCTACATTTTGCTCGTCATCATTTTGCGCGCAGGCTGGATTTGAGCCTGGGCGGGGGCCATGACGGCAATCGGCCGGCAGCTGAAGCTGCCGGCCGATTTCATGTCCTGCGCCGCATGTCTCCGAACGGATCCGCCGATCCTGCCGCCTGATGTGCCGCCGCCAGCGAATGTTGCGCCATGCGCACCATTTCCCGCACCATCGCGCCGCCGATCCGCCCGCCAATTTTACCGGCCGCCTCGGCGGTGATGTCGCCGTTGTAGCCCGGATTGAGCGGCACCCCGAGCCTTCTGGCCACTTCAAATTTGACGTTGTCGGGATTTCCCTGGTCGATCGCATACCCTTCCCGCCGCATTACTTCCGCCTTCAAACGTTCGATGCCGGCCCGCGCTTCCGGCACGACGATGCGGCTCTTCCGTCTTCTTGCCATGGGCTTGCACCTCGCTTCACCCATAGGATGCCCGCCGCGTCGCTCTCCATGCTGGAAAATGAAGACCATGCCGGCCGGAAACAAAGAATACCGCCCGTTTTGACAACGGGCGGTGAAACTGCGATCGCCCCGCCCTCAATGGGGACGGAACGGAACAAGACGGTCGTTGAGCGGCTTCGTTTGCGCATAGACCGATTTGTAAACCTGGAACAGTTCGGCGTAACGTTTGGCGTTTTCCGGGATCGGGCTGTAAACGGCGGAGCGTTTGATGAACGCTTCCGCGCATTCATCCAGCGAGTTGAACCAGCCGCATCCGTAGGCGGCCAGCATGGCTGCGCCCATGCCCGGGCCTTGTTCGTTCTCCAGCTGCACGACGTTGGCGTTGAAAATGTCCGCCTGCATTTGCAGCCACAGGACGCTTTTCGCCCCGCCGCCGATGGAAATGATCGTGTCGACGGTTTTGCCCGCCTGCCGGAAAATTTCGATCGATTCCTGCAGGGAGAAGGTGATTCCTTCCATCACCGCGCGCACGAAATGCTTCTTCTGGTGGGCGCCGTCCATGCCGATGAAGCTGGCCCGGATGTTGGCGTCCGCATGGGGCGTCCGCTCACCGACCAGATAAGGGGTGAACAGGAGGCCGTCGGAGCCGGGTTTGACTTCCGCGGCGCTGGCCACCATGGCATCGAAGCTTTGATCCGCCGCGAACGTTTGCTTGAACCAGCTCAGGCTGTAACCGGCAGCCAGTGTCACGCCCATGGAATAGAAGGCGTTTTCCTTGCCGTGGTTAAAGAAGTGCACCTTGCCCTTGTAGTCCGCATCCAGGCTGTTCTCGTAGGAAAGGATGACGCCGCTCGTTCCGATGCTGCTCATGCCTTCCCCTTCCTTGAGAATGCCGGAACCGATCGCGCCGCAGGCGTTGTCGGCCCCGCCGGCGAACACCTTCGTGTTCGGCGACAGGCCCGTTTCCCGGGCGATTTCGGGCAGCAGCGTGCCGACGAATCCGTGGGATTCGACGAGCGGCGGGCAGAGGCGAATGTCCACGCCCAGCTTGTCGCAAACTTCCCGGCTCCATTGCTTCGCGCCGATTTCGAGCAGCAGCGTGCCCGCTGCGTCGGAATAATCCATGTGGATCGCGCCGGTCAGCCGGTAGCGCAAGTAATCCTTCGGCAGCAGGAATACGGAAGCTTTCGCATAGTTTTCCGGCTCGTGCTGCTTCACCCACAAAATCTTCGGGAGGGTGAACCCTTCCAGCGCCGGATTGCGGGTGACGGCCAGGAGCCGGTCGCCCAGCGTTTCCGTGATTTGCCGGCATTGCTCCGTCGTCCGCACGTCGTTCCAGAGAATGGCGTTGCGGATGACGTTGCGGTTCTCATCCAGCAGGACGAGCCCGTGCATTTGTCCGGAAAAGCTGATGCCCTCGATGTCGTCCGGCGAGACGCCGGAGAAGGCGGTCAGCTTTTTGAGCGCCGCTACCGTCTTGGTGACCCACTCCTCCGGATCCTGCTCGCTGTATCCCGCTTTCAGGTGAATGAGCGGATAATCTTCGCTTGCTTCCGCCTTGACCCGGCCCGTTTGGTCGACGAGGAGCACCTTGACCGAACTGGTGCCCAGGTCGACGCCGATGACATATTTCATGATGCGCCTGCCTCCTCGCCCCGCTTACGCGTTCAGCAGGTATTGGTTCACGATCGTGCGCAGCACTTCGATGCGGCCGGACTTGTGAACGATCGGGTTGTTTTGCAGTGCGTATTGTTCCAGTTTCTTGAAGTCCACCTTGCGGGCCGCGATTTCGGCGCCGATGCCTTCCTTGAAGCTGGCGTAACGGTCATCCACGTATTTTTGCAGCGCTTTGTCTTCGATCAGCTTGGCAGCCACTTTCAGGCCGATGGCGAAGCTGTCCATGCCGGCAATGTGGGCGTAGAACAGGTCAGCCGGCTCGAAGGACGTGCGGCGAACCTTCGCGTCGAAGTTCACGCCGCCGGTGGTGAACCCGCCGCCTTCCAAAATTTCGTACATGGCCAGCGTGGTCGAATACAGATCCGTCGGGAATTCGTCCGTGTCCCAGCCGAGCAGCAGGTCGCCCTGGTTGGCGTCGATGGAGCCGAGCATGCCGTTGATGCGGGCGACGCGCAGTTCGTGTTCGAACGTGTGGCCGGCCAGCGTGGCGTGGTTGGCTTCCAGATTCAGTTTGAAATACGGGTCAAGGCCGTACGTCTTCAGGAACGCGATGGTGGTGGCGGCGTCGAAGTCGTATTGGTGCTTCGTCGGCTCCTTCGGCTTCGGTTCGATCAGGAACTGGGCGTTGAAGCCGATCTCTTTCGCATAATCGACGGCCATTTGCAGGAAATAGGCCAGGTTGTCGAGCTCAAACTTCATGTCCGTGTTGAGCAGCGACTCGTAGCCTTCCCGTCCGCCCCAGAACACGTAGTTTTCCGCGCCGAGCTCTTTGCCGATCTCGAGTTGTTTCTTCACCGTGGCTGCGGCATAGGCGTACACGTCGGCGTTGCACGTGGTGGCGGCGCCGTGCATGTAACGGGGGTTGGTGAACAGGTTGGCCGTATTCCACAGCAGCTTTTTGCCGGTATCCTTCATGTATTGCTTGATCATGTCCACGATGATGTCGAGGTTTTTGTTCGATTCGGCCAGCGTGCTGCCTTCCGGCGCGATGTCCACGTCATGGAAGCAGAAGTAGTCGACGCCGAGTTTGTCGTACAGTTCGAAGGAAGCCTCCACCCGTGCCTTGGCCAGGTCGAGCCCGCTGTATTTGTCCCAGTTGCGCTGCATGGTGGCGCTGCCGAACGGGTCGGTGCCGCCTGCCGTGAACGTGTGCCAGTAAGCCACGGCGAAACGGAGGTGTTCCCGCATCGTCTTGCCCATCACGACTTCATCCGGGTTGTAGTGCTTGAAGGCAAGAAGATTGTCGGAGCCTTTGCCTTCGTACTTGATCTTCGGAATGTTGTCAAAATAACCCATACCGCCTGATCCCTCCATGAGATTGTGATACCTGAATCATAACAAACTTCCATTAGTTTGTACAGTGGATAAACAAAGTCGAACTGTGTTATAGTAGGGAATCATCACGTCAGTATTCGGATAGGAGCCATCATGAAAAGAACCGGAGACCAATATCTTGTCAAAGAGATCAACCTGTCCATCGTTCTGGATACGATCCGGAGTCTCCAGCCGGTCTCCCGCGCGGGCATTTCCGCGGCCACCGGGCTCAACAAGGGAACGGTGTCCAATTTGGTGCAGGTGCTCCTGGAGCGCGGCCTCGTGGAAGAAATCGGAACGGGTGCCTCCAGCGGCGGCCGCAAGCCCGTCCTGCTCCGGTTTCAACCCGGGTCCGGCCATTCCGTCGGCGTCGACCTGGGCGTCAACTACATCCGCATCCTGCTGACCGACCTGGCCGGTACGATCGTGAACGAATGGACGATCAAACATCGCAACGAAAGTCTCGATCATGTTCTGGATCTGCTCCGCGACAGCCTCCGCGGCGTCATCGAAGGCGCGCCGAACTCCCTCTACGGCGTCGTGGGTATCGGCCTCGGCATCCCCGGCATCGTCGATTCCGCCGGGAATGTGCTGTTTGCCCCGAACCTCGGATGGCGCGACGTGGATTTGCCGCACCGGCTACAAGCCCATTTCCGGTTGCCGGTTTTCGTGGAAAACGAAGCGAACGCCGGCGCCATCGGCGAACTGCATTACGGTTCGGGCCGCGGGGTAAGCGACCTGGTGTTCGTCAGCATCGGCGCGGGCATCGGTGCGGGCATCATCATCGACCGCCGCATCTACAAGGGCGCCGCCGGATTTTCCGGCGAAATCGGCCATCTGACCATCGACGCGCAGGGGAAACCGTGCCGCTGCGGCAACCGCGGATGCTGGGAACTGTACGCTTCCGAAAGCGCCCTGCTGTCCATGGCGTCCGCCGGCGCGGGAGCCGATGACGTGCCGCTCACCCTGGAAGCCGTCATCGAGCGGGCCAACGCGGGTGACCCGGCCGTTCTGGATGCCTTGCGGACCGTCGGCCGAAACATGGGCATCGGTGTGGCGGGCATCATCAACACGTTCAATCCGGGGCAAATCATCATCGGCAGCCGCATGAGCATCGCCGTCAACTGGCTGATGGCGCCGCTCCTCGAAGAAGTCGAAAAACGCGCCCTCGCTTATCACCGGGAGCAAGCGGACATCCGGTTTTCCGACCTGGAGGGGCGTTCCGCGGCCCTCGGCGCGAGCCATTTGGCCATTTCCGCATTCCTGCGGGAATCGACTGCCGCTTTGCCCTGATCGCCGCTCTGCCGCATTCCCCCGCACTTGCACGGCGGGAGGTCCCGTCCCTTTCCTTCCTCCGGCCTTGATTCCGCCCCGGCCGATTCCCTGCCTTCTGCCGCCCATGCGATTGCCGCCCGGCGCCGGCTTATGCCGCACCGGGCTTCCTTAACTTGTGCCGCCCCTTTCCCCCTTATGCGCCCGCCGCCTTCTTAGCCGGAGTGAATGCGGGCATCCGCCGCCATCCGTTCGGCCCGCAACCCCGGCCCGCCGTCTTCAATCGTCGAGCCGGACACGCATCCCGATATCCGTCACCCGGTCCCTTCGGCCGTCCGCCAGCCAAAAGCCGGCAATCCGCCCAGCAACTCAACCGCGTACAACCTCCTTCGGCGGGGAAAACGAATAAAGAACCGCAACGAGCCGGTTCAAAATACATTTTGCAGAGGGAGGCCTTTATCCGTGAAGAAACTGCTCTTGCATGTTCCGCTTGCGGTATTGCTTTGTCTCGGAGCGGCAGCTCCGGCGGCCGCCCAGACCACTGATCGGACGCCGGCGGCCGGGCCGACGATGTCCACCCCGGGCACCACCGTTCCCTATGGTTGGGGAGATACGCGGACGACCGGCACCTCGGGGCTGGACGGAAGGATGGACAACCGGTACACCGACGGGAACGGCTTCATCAACGGATACAGCAACGGATTCAATGCCGGAGGCACCGGGGTTCGCGGCCTGAACACGGGCAATACGCGCCTGTTCAACAATGACGATTCGATGATGGACCGTTTGGACACGGGCATCCGGGACATCGACAAAACAGCCCGCCGTGTCACCAACAACACGGTGCGCGCCCGGGCGACGAACACCGACAACACCAACTGGGGCTGGCTCGGCCTGCTCGGATTGATCGGTCTGGCCGGCATGTTCCGCGGCGGCGAGCGGAATCGCACCTGACAACGCACCCGCGGCTTGGTGAGGCAGAAACACGGAGCGGACATGAAATTGCATCGTTGAATCCGAACGGGCTTGATGAAGCGTCACAACCGCCGGCGACGGCGGTTTTTTCTTGTCCGGAAGTCCTTGTTTGCCGTTCTGGCCATCGTCTTCTCCTCTTTTCCCATTCTTTGGTGTATGATGGGATAAATGGCTTTCGGAGGGGGATATGCATTGGTCAGCTCCGTTTTCAAACGGGACGTCAAGGAAGCGACGGGTATCGCCTGGGAAGAATGGACGGCGAAACTGGACGGGTCGGTTGATGTTTGCCGGTCCCACGATCAACTGAAACACCATCTGCGCGAATCGTTTCGGCTTTCCGAGGAATGGGCGGAATGGCTGGCGGTCATGTACGGGCAGCGCCTCGGCCGCATACCCGTCGGCGTCACGAAGGACGCAGGCGTGCAAATCGGGGTGCGCCGGACGATTCCCGGCGATCCGGAGTGGCTTTGGCATTTCCTTCTTTCCCCGCAGGGCCTGTCCCTGTGGATCGGAAACGATGCGGCATTCACCGCGGAGAAGGGGTTCACGTTTCGGTCGAGAAATGGCGTCACCGGCAAGTTGACGGTCGTCCAGCCGTTCAAAAAGCTGCGCATGACGTGGCAACGCCTGGAATGGGAGAAAGCTTCCCGGTTGCAGATCACGCTGCTTCCGGCCAAAAACGGAAAAACGACGGTGGCGATTCACCAGGAAATGCTGGAGGACGTTTACATAAGGGAATTGATGCGGCGCCATTGGAGCGAAACGTTGCACCGCATCGAAGCCGCGTGCCGTCAGCGGGACATCGTACATGCAGACCAGTGACTCTCCAACCCAGAAAGAACTTGATGCACCAACGACAAAAAAGCTCCTGAAACCTTCTCGGTTTCAGGAGCTTTATGCCGATCCTGCGACGATGCCGGTGAAGGGACTTGAACCCCCACTCCCTTGCGGGAAACGGATTTTGAGTCCGTCGCGTCTGCCATTCCGCCACACCGGCAAGTAAGATGGCGTGCCCTGAGAGATTCGAACTCCCGACCTTTTGATTCGTAGTCAAACGCTCTATCCGGCTGAGCTAAGGGCACAGATTGTTGTCGGTCTTGGTGCCGAGGACCGGACTTGAACCGGTACGGGAAACCCCGCAGGATTTTAAGTCCTGTGCGTCTGCCTGTTCCGCCACCCCGGCTCAATGTTGCATGAGCACCATTGATGATTTGTTGTGTTAGGTGGAGGCGCCACCCAGATTCGAACTGGGGATCAAGCTTTTGCAGAGCTTTGCCTTACCACTTGGCCATGGCGCCATGTAAAGATGGAGCGGACGAAGGGATTCGAACCCTCGACCCTCGCCTTGGCAAGGCGATGCTCTACCCCTGAGCCACGTCCGCATGAAATGGCTGGGGATCTAGGATTCGAACCTAGGCATGACGGAGTCAAAGTCCGTTGCCTTACCGCTTGGCTAATCCCCAGCAATGAAGATGAAGTTGTTTGGAAAAGGGCGATCGATGGGACTTGAACCCACGAATGCCGGAGCCACAATCCGGTGCGTTAACCACTTCGCCACGACCGCCGCACAAAAATACCAAGTGGCAGGGGCAGCAGGAGTTGAACCCACACTAACGGTTTTGGAGACCGCTGTTCTACCATTAAACTATGCCCCTATGCAATGGTGGAGGGCGATGGATTCGAACCACCGAACCCGACAGGGAGCTGATTTACAGTCAGCCGCGTTTGGCCACTTCGCTAGCCCTCCATGATCCAAATCAAACCTGGTGCCGCCGAGAGGACTTGAACCCCCAACCCACTGATTACAAGTCAGTTGCTCTGCCAATTGAGCTACAGCGGCCCGGATGGTGGCTCGGGACGGAATCGAACCGCCGACACGAGGATTTTCAGTCCTCTGCTCTACCAACTGAGCTACCGAGCCTTATGTAGGAAAGAAAAAGTGGCGGAACTGACGGGATTCGAACCCGCGATCTCCTGCGTGACAGGCAGGCATGTTAGGCCTCTACACCACAGTTCCGTGTTGAGAATGAGGGCTCTCGGCTGGCAAGGTTGAAAATTGCGGGGGCAGGATTTGAACCTGCGGCCTTCGGGTTATGAGCCCGACGAGCTACCGGACTGCTCCACCCCGCGTCATCAAAAAAACCTGGATGGTGGAGGCTGACGGACTCGAACCGCCGACCCCTACCGTGTGAAGGTAGTGCTCTCCCAGCTGAGCTAAGCCTCCAGGAATGACCCGTAGGGGATTCGAACCCCTGTTACCTCCGTGAAAGGGAGGTGTCTTAACCCCTTGACCAACGGGCCGAAAAGATAAGTGACTGGCGGAGAGAGAGGGATTCGAACCCTCGAGACGCTTGTGACGCCTACACGATTTCCAATCGTGCTCCTTCGACCAACTCGGACATCTCTCCGTATTGCGCGACCTGTCCGCTTGAGGGCAGCGTCGCGGGAAACTCCCCGAGCAGGACTCGAACCTGCGACAACTCGGTTAACAGCCGAGTGCTCTACCGACTGAGCTATCAGGGAACGTCAAGAACATGGTCCGGCTTCCCGGATCATGTCGCGGATTGCGCCGGCTTG